>Ga0065711_1026387_pt1 | contig 74330 bp, 34 predicted proteins | sample Hoacrofraction12_FD_59098 | JGI IMG/M metagenome (GOLD analysis project Ga0065711, IMG submission 59098) | Hoatzin crop microbial communities from Cojedes, Venezuela - Epithelial fraction 12 v2 (version 2) | ecosystem: Host-associated > Birds > Digestive system > Esophagus > Crop | place... | reverse complement strand
AGGAAAGGAAAGGAAAGGAAAGGAAAGGAAAGGAAAGGAAAGGAAAGGAAAGGAAAGGAAAGGAAAGGAAAGGAAAGGAAAGGAGAAAGGTGAAGCACTATTAACCTGAAGATGAGAGAAGCATCATCTCTTTTGCCATACCACAATCTGATTCTGTCAAGGCAGCAGACAGATTAGTGAAGATGGGAAAGTGAATTTAAATCAGATAGAAAAATCAGCGTAACAATTTTCCCGCTTTTCTGGAGTATGGCACTGACTATTAATGTTTCAGAAATATATTATTTGCCTTTTCATTGATTCACACATCATTTTGTCCCTGCATAATTTATAACAAAAAGGAAAAAGAGTATAGCTATTTTACTAAAACTGTGTTGTCCAAGTGAGTACCACAGGTACAAAATGTTTCCTTTTTTTCCTCCTGTTGTTTCAATGCTACCTAATGACTGAAAACTGAGTACCAAGGACAATCACGAGCACTTACGGCCCAATTCATAAAAAATGCTGCAAGCCATTTATGCACAAATGTTGCTACTTTCATATGGAAACAAGCTACATAAAGAATTCCCCTTTGTGATTCACCAGCCCTCTTTATGTTAACATATTTTTCCTCAGTGGTGTACATGAACAGTGCACAATTCCACAGAGGGGACAAGGGCAAAAGCAAAAGCATTTTTAGTGTTTCTTTCAGAAAAACCTTAACAAGCTTGATGTTTCTCTGTCTTTTTTTCCCCTCTCTAGTGAACCAGAACAAGCCTGACTCTTCTTGTGGGTAGTTGTCATTTCTGGAAGATTAAGTACTTTTTTTATACTGATGAATTTCGATCAGTATCAGATATACTGGTAGATAATCTGTTCAAATGCTTTTAAAGACAATGTTAAAAGGAGGATATTTTAATATTTATCACTTGACAACATATTTTAAATCTATTTTGTTCGAGCACTGTTTCCTCACAAATCAAGAGATGTTTATATGAGATGTAGGTTGGCTGCCTAAAATGGTATTAGATACAGATGGATCAAACTGTTAGAGTTTTACCATGTTTGTCAGAGGCACAATCCCATGGAAGAAATGGCACCCTGAACAGACAGCAGAAAACCCACACAGGATCTTAACCTAAAGGCACAGGGAGCATGCAACATCAAGTTTCCTTAGTTTCCCACTTAATTATTTTTCTCCCCCCATCTCAAGATCACATTGCCCCAGATTGCACACAGCATCTCTGGAAAGAAAGGGGTGCATCAGCACAGCTTTTCACCCGGTCAGTTAATGAATTACACCATTTTAGGCTTGGTTTCTCCAGTTTGCAGTAAGTGCACCTCATCAAAGAAAAACCCAGCTACTGCATTTTTATCTCCTAATGGGGAAAACTCACAGAAACCAGAATTTTGATTAGTGAGAGGAATCAAAAGATGAAGCCAGAGTAAACAGAAAATACTTGCATATATTGCATTTTCATATTTTCAGTTTTATATATATATTTATATGTTAATTCTGGTAGTAGCAAGTCATGGCTCAGGAGATTATAGCAAGCAAGGAAAGATGGAAGTCAGAAGTGCAAGATTTTTCATACTGGACAAGCAACATAGCTCTTGCATAGCTTTGAGATACAGAGCTGGGATCCCGTCTGGAAGACAGATTCTCCCCTTCATTCTGAAATGCATAAATTATTAAGCTTTTAATTTGGCATACACTTTTTTTTCGTCACAGTGACCAATACACTGTTCGAGAGAGTCCATAGTCTCAAAGTCGGGGAAAGTAATTCATCCACAGCATAGCCAACAGTTTACTAACTTGGCTTTCCAAATGTATTTAGGCAGAGGCAACATTTTAATATGTCCTGTCCTTCTATTCTTAATCATTTTTCATGATGTGTATTTTTAATCTGAATATTTACTTGCTAAAAATTTATCCGTTGATAACAACATGTCACCAGTACCCTGGTCTGCTGGAGTACCATTCTGTGACTGTGACGGGTGTGTAGTCAATAAATGAACAGAGAGACTCCGTAGGGAGAAGACTGACAGAGTTTGATACATGTTTTCTATTCAAGGAATTTTCATTTTTTGATTACCCCAAGAACAACTCATTTGTAAACTGAAGGAAGACATAGGCTGCATTTATGTGGGAACAAAGTAGACATGGAAGAGCCCATGTCTATGTTAGATGGCTCTTCCATTCACTAAAATAAGATAACCACATACAAGGCAATATCTAGATATTGAAAGTGGTTCCTGCAGTAGAGCAACCTGTATGTTGCTTGGGAGAGTGCCAGCTGGCCAAGACCAACAGTGAATTTGGAACCTCTCTAAGAGTTTGGAAACACAGATGTTTACATTCCAGCTCCTGGGATGTCCTGTACAGATATGGTCTAATTGAGCAAATGCCACCAGTTCTGCTGAAGGTGCCTCTGGAAAGTTATTCTAGTTATATACTGCTACTTATCCCTATAGTAAGGGTGAATACTGTCAAAAGAAACTGCATATTCTTAAATACAAGACACAATTAGATACAGGCATTGCTTTCCTTATAGAGGTGGCAACATCTTTAGCATGTGTTTATTTATTTTTAAATGTCTATAAAGAAAATTGTTGGAACAGAGTTTGCAAATTATGTCTTCAGAAAGTTTCCTACGCTTGAATATAATAGATACCAGCATTGTAAAGTCCAAAAAGCACATTTGTTTGCACACTGAGCTTACAAACAAACCTGTTAGAAGCTGAACCCCACTCCAGTCAAAGGGAACCAATACTTAAAATCCTTGAAAATGCCAAATTCTTCCTATTTACACAGGCTACGCTTTGCTGAGGGCTAGAACCTGTTTCCTGTCAAGCCAACTGAGAATGCCTTTGATTTCAATTAAGTAGCACCAAGTCTGAACATGCCAGCAGTTTTTTCTCTATACACACATTCATGAACAGAAGCTCACGAAGCAGACATGCACAGATGATATGTTGCATATTCATAATTTCTTTCAATTACATTTATGGTATCAAGAATAACCTAAAAGATGAACATATTTTTCACAAAATAAGACAAGAAAATTGAAGAAACGGTGAGGGAATCTTAGTTATGTCTGTTTTGATTTAACATTACACTGATCTTCTTTAAAGACACATATTGAATTCACTTATCTCTAGTGACAGGGAAAGCTAATAGATTATTGCGTAAGTATGTACGTGTGTAGTAGCACATTTACATAATTTAAATTTCACCATACACGAATACAGATTTCAGTTCAAAACTGGATTACCTAAGCTTTATATTCTTTTTGTGGAACAATTTTAATATGAAATTTCTAGTGCAGTTGTGCTCAGTTTTCCACCAGAGATTGTTCACATCCAGCAGCTTCAGTGTGTGGCAAGATTCTTTCACAAGAAATTTGGGCTCCTGCAACAGCGTATCCCCTCATTCGCAGTGAATTGAAAGCTCTGCAGATTCATCAGTGAGAAGTCACAGGGGCAAGATGGAGATATTCCTGTTGTGATTGGGAGTGGGGGAGTCAGGCCCTGCTTTGTCCCCAACAAAAGAGCACTGCTTCAGAAAACAAACGAGGAAAAAGCATGTATTTTTTTTTTTTGTCACCCAGCATTTGATTTTATCTCCTGCAATTATTAATACACTTCTACTCTATTGTTTTTATGTAATGCTGCATGCATGTATGTGCGTGTGTGTGGTAGTGACCAAATGATCTCAGTTTGTCCTTTAAACATAGCTTTCTTTTCACAAGGATCACTTTTGTTCTTGATGACTGGTGATGAAGAATAGCAATGTTATTCTTCAAGATTTCTTAAGATCTTTTTGCCCAGCCAAAGGAAACATCTCAGTCCTTGGCATTCATGTTTTAAAGTCTTATCACAGATGTTTATCAACAAGTCATTTGGCAAGAAGAATAAACAATTCACTGTCTTTATCATTTGTAGGTTAGTTATAACTTTGCATTGAAATTAAAAAGTCAGTTAGAGATATACAAGTTTCAAAAATGAATTTAATCTCTTCAGTATACCTACTTAAAATAAACAAAAGATGCTAATGAGCTCTTCTGTGGAAAAAAAAAAGCACTCAGCTCTCCACAAATCCAGCTGTGTCACAGAAGAAAGGCATTCACATTACTCAAAAGCCTAACACAACCCATTGAAAGAGAGATTCTTGAAAAACATTCTTTGGTGATTTCATTTGGTGCTTCACCCTTAAGGCAGCTGAGCCTGACTTACTCATATAAACCCAGCCTCAGTTTCTCGTAGAGGAACCTTATAGCGCAAAGTAATTCGTAATCACCGACAGTACTATCAAGTTCTGATTCATGAACAACAAAAGCTGCAAAATCAAACTTAACATGGCTGTGCTGTTAATCATGACTAGGATTCACAGAACTAGGAATTAATTTTGTTAGCTTCCTGTTGGGTCAATAATTATTATACCAGATACAGTGTAAGATTTTACCTTACCTTTGAGAGCTATTCAGCAAAACGTGGGAACATGGCTTCAGGAGTATTTTGCCCTTGCAGGAATAGATGCTGGAGAGTAGAAGCTTTGCTGCTGCTGGGTTTCCTCCACAAGAGGCGTACATGACATTAGCCACTTGCCAGGCAGCTGACTACAAGAATACCTCAACATTAGAAACTACCCTTCTTTTCAAGTATTGTTTAAGCAATAGGAATTTTATTAAGTAATAGAAATTTTCTCCTGCCACCAGACCGCCTAGAGAGAGATCGTCCTTCTAGTGTTCCCAGAATACTCGGTGTGGGGGAACACTTAGAGAGGAAGACAATTACAAGCTCTCTCCAAGATTTCATTTTCACTTAGGAAAGTAGGTAACTGGCCAGGTACTGCATGTGCTTTCAGACTGTCCTGGAGTTAGTCTTGCAGCCAGGTGAAACAATATCTTGTGGAGAAATTAATAATGAATAGGAAATATTAAAAGTTGATCTTCTGCTTTCTGACTCTTATCAGAAGTTAAATACAGATTAAACCACCAAGTTAGGCCTAGCAGCAGTCTTTCTAAATTCAAAATTTAAGCTCAACTGGGAAACAGAACGTTTAACTTGCCATTAACATTACCTTTGTTTTCCAGACACAGATCCAAGCCTAGGCACATGTCACCCAGAATTCATCACAGTACGTATACTAGGGGTTTTGCCACTCTTTGCATGAAAGTATTATGAAAAGCTGTCCAGCAGGTATTTACTGCAAAATGAAATGATTAATCACACCTCATTGGGTACATCTAGAGGAAGGAAAAGGGAAAAACTTTCAGGACAGATGTTGGGATGACTGTGAAAGATGTGTGGGGAAGGGGATTTCTGATGGAAGCAAAAGTCAAAGCCAAGCGTTGGAAGTGAATGAAAGACAGATGATATATGTATTTTTAGGTAAAATATTTGATGTATTGTATGTTATATAAAAGACATATACACCTGTCTACCTATTCCTTTACAACGCAGGATATTGCTCAAAGTTGCTGAAATGTTAGAATAATGAAGACAAAAATCTGCCTCTTAACGGAGATGGGAGTCAGGAGTTGTTTGCAATTCAGTTCAAGCTCTTTATATTAATCTTTCTGCTTAATGTACATGTCTTTTTGTCAGAAGTCATCTTGTTTTAGTGTGATTTCTAATAAAACTTATGTTCAGACAGGTGGACACCTTGACATGTGAATAACTGACTGGTTCTTCAGGCTCCAGGGCAGAGGTTAACAGTTTCTAGTCTCCCTGGAGGCCAGCTGCAGTGGAGTGCTTTAGGGGTCTATTCTAGCACCTATCCACTTTAATATCTTTATCAATGACCTGGAGGAGGAGAGAAAGTGCACCCTCAGCAAATTTGTGAATAACCCTGAGCTTGGGGTGCAGTCAATACATTTAAAGATAGGGCTGCCACTCAGAAGGTTTTCAACATTTCTGAAAGATCTGGTCTGAATGTCGTGTTGAAAATAGCTGCATTTATGCTATTTCTACTTGTCTTTTCTACTGAAGCAGATTACAGTGCCATAACATTGAAAGAACTGCTGAATGTTCAGTTATTTCTTTTTTCTGATGGGATGTTTTTTTTCTTAAATAAAAACAGTGACTACCTGTGTCAAATCTAAAAGTAATAAAAGAGATCTTTGCAAACTATGAATTTTTCTACAAGGAGATAAGTTCCTCTAGATACTTCTGTTGCTTGTTACCTTAAAGCAAGCCTTTTCAGATAACAGAGTTCAAAAATTCTTGAGCGTATTAAATCCTTCCCTTTATTTCATTCCACTTAGGTCTATTAGCAGCACCCTTAAAAAACAAGCCTGTATTATCTCACTTCTGGGTGACTACAGGTGGTATCTCACAATGTTCTTTTTCTAAAAAAGCCTGTCTCCATTCTGTTTTCACACTTAGGAATGTTCTTCCATTAAGAGTGACCATTGCACTTATTTACGTACCTTACACTAATCATGATCTAAATTACTGCTGTATTTTGTGTTTGTGCTTTCTGTTTAAAGAATGAAAATTTCCTTGAAGAATATACCAGAAAGCTGGCATCTGACAGCAGACAAATGATTAGTGAAAGGAAAAACTGAAATCCATAAGCCTTCATTTCCTGTATCCTTTTTCTTCTGATCTAGAGAGGAAAGTGCCTGAACAATTACTATAAAAGAAGATCCCTATTAAACTGAACATTTAGCCAATGCATTTATAGATATATGGTTGCTCAGCAATGTTTAGCTTCTATTACCGCAGTTTTCCAATGGTACTCTATTTATAAATATCTGAAGATGCAGTCTTAGCTTCAAAGAGCAAGATAATTTAACTAAAATTAAGCAAAGTATGAGGAGAATTGGCAAGAAACTGGTAAGACAGACAACTGATGGAAGATTACTTGTTTCCTTAGTTTTTGTGTATTGAACCATTTACTGCACTTTTTAGAGTGAGAAGTTCTTGAGTGAAAAAGGGAATATAGAGGATTCCCTTCCCCATCCCCATCCCCATAGCTGTATTTAGAAAAAGATTTGAGGAGGTACATATATGAGACACAGCAGATTGGAAAAAGTACAGAAATGGAATTATCTGCCACCTAGAAGCTACGACATGAGTGGAAATCTGAGTCCATTTTGTGTATCTGAATTATGATTTTTTTTTACCCCGTTGCTGTTAAACGTGAAAAAATGGAAATTATTTGGCAAGTCGTTGAAGTAGGTTCCTCTGCATCTGATGGGTAAAGCAGAGTATCTGAGTTATGCTTGCATTACTGTTGATAATCCATGGCCAAACAGAAGATGCTGGAAAGAAAGCATTGTCTTTCACAGAAAATGTAAAGATATCAAAGTGGACATTCTGCTTTTGATGCAAAACGTCTTTCATAGTTGTCATGGCAAGTCATGAGATCAAGACAGTGAACCCCTCTGTTTAAACAGGTTTGGAAAGTAGTTCTGTACATCTATAGACATAACTTTTATGATTTTCATCTAGTGTTCATGCAGGGACAGTGGATTTTTCTCCCATCTGGTGGAATACCCATCCAGAATCACACAGCTGTCTTTATAAGTAATTGCATGAGAACAGACTTCCCCACTAATAACAATTATTGAGACGCTAAGAGGTTAATAACAAATGTGGGTTGTATACTTCCATCAATACACATGATGGAACTCACACGGAAGTAATCTATCAAATTTTTGTTCTGTTCTTCAAACTGCAGAATAAATAGAGAACATGTTGCAATTATTTACAGGGGAAATATTTTCTGTAGATAAGATAATTTTAATCGAGATGCGAGTTATTAAAATGCCAATTAACCTTGATTTTCCCTCTTTTGTTATTATTTAAACTAAACAGAAAATAACTTTGATGCATATCTAGAACTGTAAAACATTTAATGAGGTAAATTGATTATGGAGCTCTAGATTAATTAGTTCAGTCATTTTCTGTCAGTTCTAATTACATAACTAAATTCTCTACATTTGGCAAATATCACATTTAGTATGAACTTTTCTTTCATGGCAATTAACTCAATAGTCAATGACCTTATTTGTGTACACTACTGACTTAATTTATGTTTTGTAAATAGTTATTTTGATTCTTATTTCTCCATAGAAGCCACATCAATTTCAGTTTCTTTTATCAATTCAAGTTGCATTTAAAGCAATTAATTTCAAGGGTATGGAACGTGTTATACGATTAATTATCAAAGTACCTGACAGTCTGCTTTTTCATTTCCTTTGCGCAGGACTTATAGAAAACTGACATCATGGCATCTTTTCTAGCATGAGAGTTGTTTCCCTTCAGCTGCTTTCAGCATACTGGATTCAATTAAGAGCATTCGGCATTCTTACAGAGGAAGGTGGGATACCCACAGCACTGCCACCAGCTGTTTCCTGTGAGGCAATAACCACCTTGCAAGTCATCATTACTTAAACGAATATTCTCTCTACCATCATACCTATCACCACCATCTCTCGCTTTTATCTAGTCCATGAAACTGTGAAATCCTATTATCCTCAACCTAGGTGAAAAAACCTGGTGATATGTCAGCAGAAAATTTCTTCTACAGAGAGGAACAATAGGATAATCTCAGCCATTGCATTCTTCTGTAATTTTGTGGGTGCCTGTGCACTTTCCTCTTCTATTTATTATGATTTGGTGATAAATCTTACTTCTTAACTTTTTTTTACAAAATTCTACTTGTTTCAATTCAAATATAAATATTTGAATTAAAATTTACATTTAATGTAATTATAATAATTGATGATTAAGTAAGTACAATTTGGTTAATCCTCAGAAGAATTATAATCACTGTCAAAGGTGTTCAACTGGCAGGCCAGTCACCTGTTCCCTCTGCCACTGTGAAACAGACCCTTTTTCACTTGTCGTTAGTAACCTGCTCAGTCAAACCCAAACCAGGTTTACAATGAGCATAACATTCCCCAGTTGTTGAAACCAGTGATGACTGACCAGTCTTGCAGGAGCCAAAATTGTTTTGTGAATCCTGTGAGGTATGTTTATTTGCATAATTGGGATACCAACCTGTCAGTAGACTGATGAACTTGAGAACTGATGCTGCATATTTCTTGACTGGAGAAATGAGATCTTTGGTAGGATAGGCATCTTTAGCTGAGCACAGCACCACAAAAATCTGGGTGTTCCATAGTCCTCAGAAATCTTGCTGGCAATAAAAGTATGCAAAAGCTTTACCTTCCTGACTCGTTAAGGAAGGAAACATGCTTCACTGAACTCCATCTAGCCCATTAACATGGGCTACTCAAGTAGATTACGAAGCTTTGATTTTTGTATACTCTCAGTAAGCTACCTCTTTCAATAGTTTGCTAGGTATTATACTGTTTTCTTCTACAGGATTTCAAGTGGCAGCCCCATACAGAGGATACTGAAGTTCACTAAAGATGAAAAATCATAAACAGTAATGACGAGATTCACTTTCACAAAGAGTTTCCAGTAGAGTCTTCAACAAGCTTCTGAACAGATGCAGATGGCAGAAGACTGACTCAGATGCTGCTGTATTCTTTAATTCATCCTGAGTTGGTTCCTAGTGGATATACTCTTTCAAGATATAATTACCTCCACCATCCCACAAGGCACTTCACCAAAACCTTCCAAAACCTCAGTCTGAACTAAGTTTTTGCCCAGATATTGAAAAACAGCACTGTCCTATCCTTTTAGGGCATCCAACCATCAGCAAGATGTGATATACAGTGCTGAAAATAACTGATATGTTGAAGAATTACAGAACGGACATTGATCTACAAACAGGAAGAAATCAACAAAATTTATCAGATTGATGTCTGTTTATGTCATATCTTGGTCAAAGCAGGATGCAGGCACAAACAGGGAGATGATAGCTAGCACCTAGAAATGAAGTTATTTATATCATTAGAAGCTTTACCTGAAAATGTTAAAATCGTGAAAGGTGGTCAACATCTGAAAGAATGCCAGCATCCTCTGATAATTTCTTTGTTTGCCTAAAAACTGTAGGCAGATAAACACTTGTAAGAAAGAGGTTGCAGTCTTCCCATGAGAGGCGCTCAATATTTTCTTAGTGACCTTCACCCACCATGAGGGCTGCAGTAGAATGGACCTATACCACGCAAGAGAATTCAAGGAGTATCTCCATCATTAATTACCTTGGGCAAAGGAGGGTTGGTGGGCTTGATTTCCAAACTGAGAACACACAGGAACTAAATAAAAAAGAAGTAGTTTTAAAAAAACTGACAAATATAGGAGATTCAGAAGTTACTTTGTTTTCAGTTTTGCCCTGGCATTCATCATCTTCCATATATATCAGAAAGAGCGTGATAAAATTTTGTTCCTTTACATCAGAAGAATCTTTCTAGGAGTGGGTCCACTAACTACCTTCATTTCTACATACTTCTGAAAATGAACAACAGTAGGAAAAACCTAAAAAAGTATGGAAATGGAAGCAATAATTCACAGGAATCAAAGTAATCCAAGGAATGTCTTTTCTACGGTTTAACTCATAAACTGAATAAATTACTGTTTTCCTTCACTTTGATGACAGTACTAGTCAGAATCAGTATTTGAGTCACACACTCTGCATCTTGAGTTTTACAGAATTACCTGACACAGACACTTAGTTTTTTAAAAAATCAATAAACAAAACCAAGGAAAGAAGAAACATTTTCATGGTTTTTTTTAGATTTTTCATGTAGGAATTATATTACTCTGCACTGGAAATATGAAGAGCTGTTCTGCCCTAACTGCACCATATATTAGTGTGAGTTGGAATTATGTATGTTTATTAAGAAAATAATTGATTTTCATGCTGTAATACTGTGACAAATTTTTAAACTAAAATGACTATAACAAAGTGAGTAATTTCAGAAAATTTATACCTTTGTGATATAAATAAATAGATAGAGCTATTTTATTCAAAATATCCATTGACATGAATTTATGCTGTAGGTAACTTATCACCCATTGCATTTGTCAGTGTGTAAGCTACCGATGAATCTGTTTTCTACTTCGTCACAGTAACTTCTCTATTGATTAACTGCTTGTCAACCTTACTTATATAAGTAAACAAACCCAAGATGTTACTAGCTTTGAAATAATAGCACATTAATAAATACTAAGACCTCCTTGCTGAATAAGACACAATTTTTAAAAACTGACTCCTCATTTAAAAAAAAATGTGTATTTAAAGCATATAGAAGTCTAGAGATCCTTGTTCAGGATGTTGTGAATACCTCAAAGATATTTCAGAAGTCATTGGTCTTTCTTCTTCATTGAGTACAAATGCCTTTTAATTTGAATGTTTTTTCAGAGTCTAGAAGACTAGATGCAAATAGATTTCTGGTACAACAATGAGAAAAATAATCTAGAATAATCAAACCCCACAATAGTCTTATTCTATTGTTAGAAACTCTGTCTTTGGCTTTTCAGAAACAATGCTCTTTATTTTTTCTAGATAAAATAAATAAAACTGACAATTTTTAAACAATGTTTTCATATCAGGATGATATTTCTTTTGAGCCTTACCAACAAGTACAGTACATTTGAACTGAACTTTTGATCTAATTGTTCCTGTACAACTTGTATTTAACATCTTTGATCTCTGAGTTAGTGATCTAATCTGCTGTATAACTCAGCTTTTATTGATCTGTTCTCATGCTGAGCAAATCAAGTTTCACTTTTATGGGAGAGATTGAAATAGATAGTAAAACTGCCTCTGAGACAGCAGTTTAAATCTGTGCAATAACAGTGGAGGCAAGAGATAAGACTTTTATTACACTGCCAAACTTCACATGAACTCAAAGTGTCATTAAATAGGTATGTGTCATTTGCCACATATATTTATCTTACTAGATAAGTTGGTAACCACCCATTTAGATGCAGTGCAGTTTGCCACATCTTCATTGCCATGGAATCTATTCCTGATACTCAAAATACATTTGAAACATCTTTCCTCTGGTACTTTGCATGCATTTCAGATTTTCTGTTCTCATGCAGTTTTCGAAAAGGTTTTTTTTAACTTCTTTTGCTTGACTAAATTCCAAATGCAATTTTCAATAGTTATACAAGTGGGATGATTTTTAATATGCTAGTCTGTCATGATAAAAGACGATTAATTCTCATATACCCAGAGCTTTTCAATCATGCTCTATAATATGTGAGTTCTGTAATGCCTAATGTTATTATATTACTAAGCATGGAGGAAAATAAAAGCAGTGCAAGTGCTGTATCTCAGCTTGATGTTATTGAGCGTAGTTTTACTTTAGAGGGTTTCCTATTGTGGTATTTTTCACATTGTTCCGTGAGAAGAAAGACCTGATGAGCATACTGAATGTATACGGTATGTGCAATGAGTGACACTTTTCACTCCCATACACAGAACAGTGGTGAAGAAGAAAATGCTTGAAATTAGATTGCCTGATTTTTTTTTTAACTTTAATATTCTGGAGTCAGTTCAAGATTGCTGATTGCACCTGATGAGCTGCATGTCTATCAATTACACGATTCTGGTGAACACTGTCTTCCTATCTGAAAGATAAGCATTTTATGGTATTAGGCCCATGAAACACTCCACATGGAGATCATAAGGGAAAGTTACCCTTTGTTTGCATTGCCTCTACATTCTATTGTATGGATGCATAGGCACTGCAGCAGAGCAGGGTGAGGAGGGAATTCAGGGCAGAATAATCCAGAATTTTATAATCCCTTTCCTTATTGAAATCAATGGGAAAGGGGAAGGGTTGCGAAGAGTCTTCACTGTTGATTGTAGTGAGGTCATATGAATGAAAGGTATGCTCCTGTAAAGGCACATTCACATCAGTCAGATCTATCTACCTGTTACCTTCTGTTGGTAGCTTCATTTTCTGTTAGTAGCTTCATTTTCTCTGAGACAGCTGAAGGACTGGGATTTGCAAACAAGAATATGAACAATGGAGGAATGTGATTCAGGTCTATAATAAACTATTCAAATAAAAATTATACATTATCAACGATATGAACACAATTTTATTTTCTCATAATTTCATATCAAGTGTGGAAAGAATTTACAAGACAGTAGATTGATTATATGATGTGTCTCTTTTAAATTCAGAATTGAAAGGACAGCATTCAAAGGCTGATTCCTTTCCATTCTCACTGCCAAACTCAAACAGACAGTACTTTCAGCTTTCCTTAGGCTGTCATATGGGAATTTTTAAGAATTATCCATGATAAATATCATTAATCGATGTACAGTCTCAAATTACCTAGTTTTAGAACTTCAGTTTGTGGCTGAGACACCAAGACTTCTTGTCTTTGGCAAATACATTTAACATTCATGTATTAGGGCATAATATATTCCCATATATCTTTCTATTTTAGTTATGTAGTACTGGAATGAGGATCAGAGCCATAAGCAGAAGTGGAATAAGAATGTCTGGCTTGTGAGTGGGGGGAGGCAGAGTGTGATGGGCAACTAAGAGGGCTAGAGAAAGTTTCACTCTAAAAGCTAGACAAGACTCAGAGATGATGGTTCAGACTTACAAGATGGAAAGAAATTCAAGATTTCTAGCTCTGCATTATTCTTCTGTCAATATTTACCTGCTTCACCCACCTGTAGTGACTGGGACACTTTAAAGTTGTTAGTTATTCCCTTAATTTGAGAGATTAAAGTCTACCTACACTGTGGATCAGATACATCTTTGGTGAGAGCAGATTGGAAGGGTTTTAATCTCCTTTCTTCCGTCCCGTCATCATCAATCAATGAAACAAATACTCTCCAGTCCTGCAACATGATCACATCTGGACAGACCTGTACAGTCAAACTAAGTCCATAATTTGCCCCGTAGATCTGAGATTTCCAGCCTTATGAAACACAGAACTAGCAGCATAGGTCTTTGCAATCCATCTGTTCAGGGATTTAGCTTGTTTTTTAAAAGTGTGTGAAAGCACACAGAGAAAATGTTAAAAGGAAATGAAATTAGTAAAATTCAATGCTCACCATTGCTACTATTGCTGTTGTTTTAAAAGACCCAGTATCAGCCTGGTCACAGCAGCGCTAATCAAAAGACCAAATGTTAAGGAAAACCAGCAGGATAATTATACTAGGTTATTGACAGTCTTTGGTGTTAGCAGAGTTGAATATGTTTTAACAAAACTAGGAATTTATAAAACTATTTTTCTAGTATCAGAAGAGCATTAGAAAATACAAAATGAAAGTACTAGTGCAACAAAGCTGACCAAGCCCTGAAATCAAGTTGTGCATTCACTCTGTTAGGAAGGCAGCCTGCCAAAGGGGTATCATCTTGATTTCTCAGCAAACAAGTTTGAAAAGCTCCTGATGGCATCAACCTTTTGGCTGCCAAATCACACACTGCTTTGTTAAATTCAACAGCAGCCTCCCTCACCCATTTCTTTTTCAAAAGAAAGAAACTATGTTGCAATTTTATTCTTTTGGCTTGAATAGCTGAAAATGTTAAATGGGAAATTTCAGGTATTGGAAAGTGTTTCTTGATTGTTTTCTTTTTTGATTAAACTTAAAGATGCCCCAAAACTTGAGGAAAAACATTTTTTGTAGGATTACACAGGACAGCATGGGATCAAGGCAGTTGTTTTTAGGACAGAGAGAGAATGATCTAATTTCCGTCATTAATAACACTCTTTGTATCATGCATGGTGAAAGAGAAATCTCCTGGATGACACCTCTGCAAAAGAATTCCTACATGGAACCAATTCTGCACTTCAACTATTAAAAACTTCTCTGCAAGTAGAATTTAGGAAATCCAGCAGTGAAATGAGGCATGCCAATCAATATTAGGGGACTCATCCATCTCTTCTCTGGAGGTGTGAGAATAATAAGACAGAAGCCTTCAGCAGTGCTGAGCCACATGGGACTGACACAGGATATCTTCGGTATTGCTGATTCCCAACCCAGGGGTCATGACCCCACGGTGGATAGTGAGGCTATTTTCTGGGGAATGCAAAAGTTCCTTTCAGAAACTGAGCGTCTATTTAAATCTGTTTATAGACTTTCTGACTGAGAAGATAAGGTCCAGGAACTGTTTTCCTGACTAATGAACGTATGAAAACAGACCATGGCCAGATCCTGAGACAGGAAGGAAGAAATGGTGTTCCTTCTCTTCCCCCCCACTCTGCTCTGCAGAGCAGACCTAGGAGGGGTGCTCTGCCACTAAAAGCAAATACCATACATGTGTAACAAGGGCTTCCCTTCAAAAGGCCCGAAGCTTCTTCCAGTCCTCCGCTGACCTACCACACTGGGAAGAGCACGCTGTGTCCAGGCATGCCATCATGCCTCTTTTAGACACAGGGTAACCTGTGCCATCCTACAGCAAAGCGATTTATAACTGCCTCTCTTAGGGGACACAATGCCATCTGACAGTGAGGGTACTGTACCGTGTTGCGTTGTGTCACCAGCTCTGCAAAGTAACTGCATTTTGCTTTCCTTGTTTCCTCTTCCCAGCCTCCTCACTTTGTAAGTTTTATTTTCTATGTGGAGAGATAAAGTCTTTGAGATGGACAAGTTCTCAAACTTTAAGTAGTACTGAAAACAATAGGAATTGCGTCACTGGGGGACTGCTTGGTACTATGTTAATAACAATAAAAAAGCATTCCCTCAGTTCTTGACTTCTAGAAAGCTTGTCAACTCTCTGACAGTTTTTGATGGGCAAAAAATCAAGGCTGAATGGAATAATGTTAGGTGATGTGTGAACAGTCTGCTGTACTTTGCTGCACCGTACTTGCAATCTAAGCATTAAATGTTTCAAAATCAAATTTAAAATTATTCATTTTGCATAGTGTTTTGAATTATATTTTTCTTCAATTTTTCAAGCTAATGTAAATACAAAAATTATAAATAATTAATCATTGAATTTCTTTTGTGAACATTACATTTGCTTGTTACATACAGGATAATAAAACTTTCTTTAAAGCAAAACATTTTCTTTTTTAAATTTTAAACACTAAATTTCAATACAATTTCACTAATTTTTTAAATTAGATTGCTGTATCATGCAACCATTGTTAAAAACTTCTGAAATGTTACTTTAAGGTCGTGATGTTCATTCAAGTATTCCTTGAAAATGTAAATGAATGGTGTTTGGTGATCTCAGTTCAGTTCCTAGTAAATGTCCACATCACAAACCCACTACACTTAATTTTGCATGATTGATAGTCCCTGCTTAACTGAGATCTAGGGCTGAGCCAGCCTGGGGACTTTATTACCTCCCATTCTAGTAGAGGGTGGTCCATCCAGGTCAAAGTCGAGGTCAATAGTAGGATAGAGAGCCACTAATTTTGCTTTGAAACAGACTGTTCTTCACGAAACAAAGAACTTCACTTTCCAACTCTGTTTCATGACCAGAGATAATCTGTCTAAGAATGAAAATACTTCCGATAAATACTATCTTCACTTTCTGCTTTTAATCCTTGTAAGTGTAATATTTTAGAAACCCTTTCACTATTAAATGACCACTGATTTTGTTTTGAAGACCTATTCTACACTTAATTCTGAATTCTCCTACTTGATATGAGCCACCGAGAATGCTTTTGTGCCTTTCTTTTCTCAATTGTCAAAAAAAGAAGTAACAGCCTTATCATTAGTTTAAATTTTCTTCGGAGTAACTGGAAGTTTTCTCAGCTTACTAGAAAAACCAGCTATCTGTATAAAGTTTCTGAAATCTCACTGTAGCTGAGAAAGGTGCTTACCCTTAAAATATATTTTCTTGTACTACTTCTCTGCTTAGTATTGTACCTATGATCAGTTCTGCATATAACACAAAATCCCATTAGCAACATGGTTTAATTCAAAGAAGCTTTAAAAGTAATATTTGGGCACCCTGAGAAAGCCAGAAGGAGGGTTATTCAGTGAGTTGGGTTTGATTGCAAGGTTTGATTTCAGTTGCAAGATATTTTTTTAGGTTAGAGCCAAAGATTAGAATGCAATGACATCACCAAGAGCTGAATCACAACTGGAACAACTCCTGTTAGTCAGATCCCAATTCAAAAATGAATGTAAATCTATGAGAAGAATTAAATTTGTACCTAAGTTGTCCTGAACACAAAAGGCTTCCAGCTAATCAGGCATTAAAATTTTTATTTTTTCCATGTAGGGAAATCCATACTTAAAATTAAGAATACTCTGTACCTCTGGCATTTTGACACTCCCTCATTTTTAGAACGTGTTTAACTGGAATATGTGTCTGTTTTTTTCAGTTAATGAATTTCACTGCAGCACTGTTAAGAAAAATAGTAACTGTTTTTACTGTTTGAAGTGGAAAAACTGTGTGAGGCTGTACTGAACTGAGATTCTGTACCCGCAGAGCCAGCTTATTCCTTATTGAAACTGTGGGCTGTGGGGAGGCAGTTCAAAGACTGAACAAAAAGTGCTGTTTTTTCCCTTTTCTTGCCCTTAGAGATTCAGGTGCAATGCTTTGATAGATGAGGAAACATAACACAGAAAAATTCAAATTCCAATCCTAAGCATCTAAATTCTGGGACAAGTTAGGATTTTAGATTTGTCTCATTGTAAATAAAGGAGGCTTTTGAAAATACTGGAATACAAGTCTCATTTAGGCATACTCAAATGAAGGAGACTTTTTGTATCTGATGGTGTGGGGTTTGCTCATTTCTGGTATACGTTTTTTTAGCATACTCATGCACTTTTTTAATGAACAGGTTTCACTTTTAAATTTTTAAATTTTTAAATTAAAGAACCACAGTTCCCTTATTTTTTGATTTGTGCTGGAAATCTTATGAACATAGAGGTGACTCAGCTAGCAGGAAGGTCATCCAATTCAGTTTTCAGGCATTAAATATTGTATCCTGTTTTCTGTTATGGGACTGTATCCCTAAAATGCAAGAACAAAAGTTTTAAACAGAAGGAGATCATGAAAGTTGGCTCTATGAAAGGAATGAAATTGCAGTTCTTCTCTTTCCTTTTCTGCATCTGTTTCAAACCAATAATTCATTTTCTGATTGTGAATGAGTGTGTAGTCCAGCTCATTTGAAAATTAAATGAGTGTACTAATATAAGTGGGCTGAAACAAAAGAGATCATCTTTTCGAACTTGAAGGAAAACATCATTCAGAAGAGGTATCTTTAATAAAGGGAATACGGACACTCAACAAGCAAAAGCAAAAATGTTTTAGCTGGATTTAATTGCTACTGTTTCAAAATCCCTATGCTACTAAAAGTCTTACAGAGGGATTAACATTGCACTGTTGATAAAAGATCAAGAAGACACTGTAGAATGACCTCGCTTTGTAAAAATAAGGATTGAGTATCTGAAGACTTCTGGAAACAAAGCATGATCTGCAATGAATTGGAACCATATGGGGGAGGGAAAAACCCAAGTCTAAGAAGTAAACATTAGTTGACGTTCATGGTGAAGATCAAAAGCTCCCATAAACCTTCTTCCACAAAAAGGAAGGAGAAAGCTCAGACTAGAAACTTCGTTTATATTCTGCAATTCCTTTCACACTTCTTAAACTAATTCCTAGTACAGAAGAGAGACTAAGAATTGTATGACTTGGATATCAGATGCTTTATATATATATAGTACAGAAAAATAACCTGATTCGTCTTCGTATTCCCTTAAATTTACAGTAATGTGTCTTTGACAGCAATGGAACAATATCTTTGCAACACAGGGATTAGTGCTGCAATGAATAAAAGCCAAAGTAGGTTTTTGGGGTTTTTTTGTTTCTTTTTCTTTTCCCCATGATGAGTTATATTATACAAATGGAAGAAAGTAATCTTTCTGATAAGTCTGATGTTCATTCTTATGAATGAATCCATACTATAACTGAGCTTCAGTAGAATGGCTTATTCTCAGATGTTTTTTTCCACTTTCTTGATTTTCTCCAGGTGTTCCTGTTTTTTTCTGGAAAGAAAGACAGCAGGGAATGATACTTGAAAGACAGTGATGTTCTCATTTTTTCAAAATTTGATCTCATTGGTTTGCCACAATTAGCATGTAATTTTAAAAACATATAGTACTTTATAAAGTCCTGTAATTCTGTCTTTGGCAGCAACTAAAAGAAAGAGATAAAACTGGCGTTTATATTTGGCTCATTCATCCCTGCTTTTATAACAGAGCAGCTAATAATTTGGACATGTTTGCTTACTCTCCTTTACATATACCAAGGTTTGGAATTTTTTTCAAAATGTTAAGGTAAACATACAGGTAAATATTTCAAGATTTTAAGATAAACAGGCATAATAGATTAATTTTATTTTAGATTGTAGTCTTCTATTGTTTCTTCTAAATATTTTTTGAACCTTTGAAGTAATTTGTTTGATAAGAGGCTTTTTCTTGTGTCTTTCTGATACCTTCCCAAGTCAGTCAAATGGTATGTTAACTTTATTTTTTTATTGCTTTAAAGTAATAGCTTATTTTGTCCTATTCCATAACTTAATTCTGGTATTTTTTTGGGGGGGTCATCTAAATTGGGAAGAATGTAGGTATTCAACTTAAAAGGAAGATTCCCACAGAATGACTTTAAAAAGCATGAACTTTCTTTGAAAGAGTTTCCTTTCCTATATTTAAACAACCAGGAATATAGAATTAATTTAAAGCTGGTTTTAGTATTACCTGCTCACCTTGACATATATTTGTGTGCCTATTTTAATTTTTAGGATTTATAACCTGAAAATAATGGTTGAATTATGTTTTAGTAAGATCATAGAATCTTAGAATCATAGAATGTTTTGGGTTGGAAAAGATCTGAAAAATCATCTAGTTCCAGCCCCACTGCCATGGGCAGGTACATCTTCCACTCGACCAGGTTGCTCAAAGCCCCATCCAACCTGGCTTTGAACACTTCCAGGGAGGGGACAGCCACAGCTTCTCTGGGCAACGTGCTCCAGTGCCTCACCACCCTCACAGTAAAGAATTTCTCTCTTACAGCTAATGTAAACCTACCCTCTTTTAGTCAAAAGCCATTACCCCTTGTCCTGTCACTACATCCCCTTGCAAAATGTCCCTCTCCAGCTTTCTTTTAAGTCTCTTCAGGTACTGGAAGGCTGCTATAGGGTCTCCCCAGAGCCTGCTCTTCTCCAGGCTGAACAACCTCAACTCTCTCAGCCTTTCCTCATAGAAGAGATGTTCCAGCCCTCTGATAGCTTTTGTGGCCTTCCTCTGGAACCACTCCAACAAGTCCGTGTCTTTCCTGTGCTGAGGGCTCCAGAGCTGGGTGCAGAACTCCAGGTGGGGTTTCACCAGAGCAGAGTAGAGGGGCAGAATCCCCTCCCTCGACCTGCTGGCCACAATTCTTTTGATGCAGCCCAGGATACGGTTGGACTTCTGGGCTGTGAGTGCACATTGGTGGGTCAAGTTGAGCTCTCACCAACTAGCACCCCCAAGTCCTTCTTGAGGGATATTCTCAATCCATTCTCTTCCACCCTGTATTTGTGCTTGGGATTGCCCCAACCCATGTACAGGACCTTGGCTCTTGGCCTTGCTGAATTTCATGAGGTTCACATGTGCCCGTCTCTCAAGCCTGTCAAGGTCCCCCTGGATGGCAACCCTTCCCTTCACTGTGTCAACTGCACCACACAGCTTGTTGTCGCCGGCAAACTTTCTGAGGGTGCACTCAATCACACTCTTCGTGTCACCAGCAAGGATGTTAAACAGTATCAGTCCCAATACCAACACATGAGCAATGCCAGTCATTACTGATCTCCACTTCAACATCGAGTTGTTGACCGCAGCTCTCTGAGTGTGACCGTCCAGCCAATTTCTTATCCACCAAGCAGTCCATCTGTCAAAACCTTGTGTCTCTGATTTAGAGACAAGGAAGTCATGTGCAACAGTGTCCAATACTTTGCTCAAGTCCAGGTAGATGACATCAGTTGCTCTTCCCTTATCCACCAAAACAGTAACCCCATTGTAGAAGGCCATCAAATTTGTCAGGCATCATTTACCTTTAATGAAGCTGTGTTGGCTGTCACCAATCACTTCCTTATCTTCCATGTACTTTAGCATATTTTCCAGGAGGATCCACTCCATGATCTTGCCGGGCACAGACGTGAGACTGACCGGCCTGTGGTTTCCTGGGTCTTCCTTGTTATGCTTTATGAAAATGAAGGGTCATGTTTCCCCTTTCCAGTCAGTGGGAACTTCAGCAGACTGTCACAGCTTCTTATATATGATAGATAGTGGCTATGAAATACGGGGTGATTAATCCTCTTTAAGAGAATTTACACAATAAATAATTTTCTAATGATCTCAGCTTTTCAGAAGAGTAATGTTCATGATCCTTGATTTAAAAATTTGCTGTTTTTTTTGTCATTTGATGGTTTAGTGTGAAAATTATTTGCATTACTGACAATGTACTGCTCAAACATCCTGCAATACTAGAAAGAAATTTAATATTTCAAGCCTGTTACTACTACCGGTTTTGATTATTTTCAGTGACCAGCACTGAAACTGAGCAGCAATTCCGGTGTCATAGTTACTGTGATTCAGTCAGTCTTATAAGTTTAGTAATTAATTCATGTTTTTTTAAAATGTTTTTTAACTTTTTTAAAACTTTTATTTTTAACAGGACTGAAAATAAAAAAAAAGTCAAGATTGATTTAATTAACTGATGTTGGGCTATAAATGCTCTTTGCATAATGAGGGAAACTAGCCTGGACTTCAGCCACTAGTGTATTCTGCATACAGAATACTACAAATCTACACACTTGGTTCATCCAGAGGCAACACATTCCAGAAGAGAGAAAAGTGAGTCTTGGAAAATCCCATGCATGGCATACCTGTTTTTCTTCTGGTCTTGAAGACAGATACTGATTCTTTTTGGCCCACCACATATCTTTGGATCTCGCCATGCAGTAAAATAATGGTCAGCCTTCTCTGTACATGGGCCTGCATTTGTTTTACACTAGTTACTATCAGCAAAATCACTGAGGAACCTGAGTTCTCCTCCTGCTAGGGTGCTCTTGTCCAGCACGTCCCTCAGTCCATGAAGTTTCTGTTAGATTTTACCTCTGTAATTTGCACATCTTTTGCAGTACAGCCGTGATATCTTCCCTGAAGAATGTGGAATATGTAGAAGGAATATGTAGAGGAAGGAGAAAAAACACAAGGGGAAGGTACACTTGAGGAATGGCCAATGCTGAGCTCCTTTGGAGTTAACGTGTTGGGAAAGTGAATCTTGCAGAGAGCTTCTGTGACACCTCCAGCCCGTCGTTAAAAAATTATATCAAAACCCATGAAGCTACTGTGCTTCCTCTTGCTGTGAAAGGATTCTGAGGCTACTTAGGCCTTTGTTGATGGCCAGTAAGAAACCAAACTGCGTGTAGATGTATGTGTGCTGGTCCAAGATATCTATGACTGTAGAGGTAAAAAACCCCTCAGCTACTTCTGTGTTTTGCATTTTACTCTCCAAAATGCATGGCATGCGTTAGCATGTCGCTAACATCTCCAGTGTACCTAGCATGATATGTAGCATGAGATGAGGCAACATAAAGCTGTCTTCCTCTGGAATTTCCGACCTACATGCAGTGAAGGGACAATGCAAACACAAACCCACAAGATGCCTATAAGACATGGCAGAAGGAATAAGAAAGGGTTGCTTCAAAGAATAATTCAGTTCTGACAGGTTTATTTTTGTGAAGGAGAGTGGATGGGATAGCATTGTCTGGTTGTTCCAGGCATAAGGCATGGTAGGGAGAAACATAAGGCGCAGCACAGAGCAGAACAGAGTGAGTGACTGGGGAAAGCAGCAGTGTCGATCTCCAGTGGGAGATTTTCCTACATTCATTATCTTTATAAGGCTTTTCTGCCATATGGTTTCACTGAAGGTTTGAATGAGTAAATCCTGCATGCCACACCTGCAGTCATGAATGCCAAGGGCAATCCTCCTCTACAGACACTGCTTAATTGTTCAGGGTTTAGTCCCACAGAGATTACTTCTACAACTTCTCTGCAGAATTCCCCATGCAAACAGTTAGAAAGATGTGTACATACACATCGCGATGTGCAGTGCTTCTGGCAGCCTTTTGGGCAATTTCCGGTAGCTGAAAATTGCTGATTCCTAGCCTAGAGGGTGACATTAGGTAATACAAGGCAGATATCCAAACTGCAGAATTCATAAAACCTTTTGTTGTGAAAAACAGACAAATCCAACATTGCCTGGAAGGGGAAATTTGAGTCTGCAAGCTGTTAGACTTTAGATACTGATAAGGGAGGGGATCCTGCACTGCATTTTGAAAAAAAGTACAGTAAACACAATTCCAGTCAGAAAAGGTCATTTAAAGTCTTTCCTGCCTCAGGCTTAACATGACACTTAAGTGCTACTACATGTGAAAAGGAAAAGCAGTTCAGCACTCATAAGAAACTGCTTTTTCTCCATCATTGGGGCTAAAATACCAGTGGCTTCCTGAAAGCAAGGGAACTGCTGTCTGCAAAGATGTGTTGTGTTTTCCTTGGATTCCTGCATTCTGTAAGTTGAAGAAATAAATATTGCTTTAAGTACGAATAAGTGTGAAAGTATACAAAAAATCTCCCCCACACATAAATGCAATAAATGTGCCTCTTTTTTCAGACTCACTATGCTGGAAACACCGAAGAAGCTTTATGGTTCAAAAGGAAAATACTTTGTTCACCACTGAAAATTGCAGGACGTCCCTGGGTTCCTCTGGGAAAAACACTTCTGGGGATTGTTCTCAATATTCCTACTCTCACATTAGAAACATGCAAATGTGAAACACGGCGTATTTATCCCCAGGATAAAAATATTTGTTAACACCTTCAAACCTTGAAGCTGAAGTTCACTTTGATGAAACCAAAACTTTGGGTCTAGCCATATTCCTGACTGCGAAACCACTGGGTGGAAGGCAGTGGCATGGACATTTCAGCAGTACACTGGGAAGAATCTCTCCAGAAAGGAGCAAAATAGCTTTTCCAGTCAACTAAAATTTTGTAACTACTATGAAATAAGGACAAGGTATTAAAATTGTGAGAACTATCCTGAACTTCTTCCTCTCATCTGTGTCAAATAAAATGACTCATTCTGGTAATTTGGGGCAATTTAGTTACGTAACACAAGTGAGAATTTTCAACCTGAGAATGATATAATTTAGGTAATTACATTTTTCTGTAATTAATTGCCTGCGTAAATTTTCCAATTTGCTCTTGAATGTCATGTTAATTGAAATGCAAGTGCCTTTAATGTATCCTCCTTTACTAATGTACAGAATATGTTGGCTCATGCATGACTTTCTCTACCTCAAAATGGAAATATAAGTATACAATTCCTGGAGAAAGTGTCACGTAGAAAATAGAAACCAGAATATCCAGCAAAACAAATTCAGATGCCACCCAGACAAGACTACCCATAAGGGCAAAAATATAATTCATATTCTATGAACTCTTGAAACTTCTGCTGAAATTATCACCTACTATCGACACTATAATGATGGTGCTTCTATACAACAAAATAGTAAAGATCCTTCCAAAGAAAGATTGTTATGACTTTAAAAAATTAATAGGACTGGACAGATTGTTTCAGCGTTTTCTCTCTATAGAGTCTAGAAATAGAAATTCCTGTGAGTCAAGTAAACTCTGATTCATTCAAGATTTCTGCAATCACATTTTGTTTCCACACTTCCCCAAGCATGGAGGCAGTCTTTAAATATATGGAAAAAAAATCATAGACATGTAAACAAGACACTGCCTGATATCATTTAAATAATAGGTGACTACAGTGCTTCCCATGAAGAGTGGAAGTCCAAGAGGTACGAACCTCCCATAGCACCTTCTGAAGTCTCTGGGTATATTCCTCAATACAGTGTGAGCAACTTTGTGACTTTTAGACTAGAGTCTTTTTGCTAGTGTAGTAGGGCTCACTTATACTAGTATTGAGCACCTCCTGCCCACGCAGAGCAATACCAAGTTGTTGGTGTTACTTGACTCAACCAGATACTTGAATGAAATAAGGGATATTCAGGAAGTTTCTGGGAGAGTGATTCCAAAGGGGAAAAGAAAAAACAAACCCACCTCCTGCAGGATCGGACTTCCATATCCGGACTGGTGTAGCCCACCAGGATTACAGCAGCACTCCTTTTACTGCTCGCTGCCCCTGTGGTGCTGGAGTATGATGGTGCAAGGGTGTCGTGGCACTTGCTTCTGGGTAGAGGACAAAGGGTTAGGCTGGCTGTGATGCCTTTTGCAGTTGGAAAGAGAAAGAATGACTGATCCACAAAGAAGGGTCCCAAAGTCGATTTTATATCCATGATTGCCAAGATTGCTTTGCTTTAAGTTTTCAGCCTTAGTCCTGTCTCCTCCATTTCTCTCATACTAGTATAGGTCCAGGATTTTATACTGTTATTCCTTCAGATTTGTGAGCAAAAACTCTGAGACTCCTTGGTGTATATGTAAGGCATATGATTGGTGACAATGGGAAACGGATCTTTGACCTTTGTTCTTTTGGTCCATTACACTCTAATGAACACTCTTATATCCCCAGAACTTACTTTTTAATATTGATGTGCCTTTTCCTTGTCTCTCCTTACAAGCCATTTCTTTCCAGTCCTTCCATTACTTTTGATATTTTTTTGTTTCTGAATACTGTCCCGTTTGTCCTAGTGATTTTCATATTTTCATCTTCAAATGCCATTTCAGTTCTGCACGGCCCACAGGCAGCACAAAAACTTGTTACCTCAACACAAACAGGACATAAGTGTAAGAAGAAGAAATACGTATCATAGCACAGAATACTTGCAAAAGAAAGTTTGATGTCAAGGCTAAGCAAATTCTATTCTTTTACTCCACCAAAAAGAAACAGACATCAGTAATATGCAAAATTATAGTTTTTTGTCCTTTTCCTACTACACCAAACAGAATCTTCCAACCCACCTGAGCATGCTTTTAAACGGTGAAGGTTAAAAATGAAACCCTTGATGACTGCTTGGGCAGTTGTAGGGGTGGGGGATTTAATTATTGTTTCAAAGCTACCTTTGCTCATTTCTTTGTTTTACTTTTCATTATTTTATTCGGAAAATATGAAAATAAAAACATGATGTAATAAAGTTTTAGAAGTATGGATGCAACACAATAATTTATCTTTTTCAAAGCCACCACAGTCTATTATATAATAAAACACATACTGCATAATAACATACACTTGTGCAGCATTTAGGAAATGTGTGCTATTTACCTGATGGACTAAAATAACTGCCATTATATAAATGTATGGAAAGGCATACTTCTTACATAGATTTTTGTCAAGATGGTTCACAATAGTTCCTTTGAGTCCTTATGTCTACCATATGAAGAAATTACTTAGTACTTATATTTTCAGCCACTTTTACTTATTTGTTGTTTGGGGGTGCTGGGAATGCATAGTCCACTTCAGATTTTAAAGAGATTAGATCACAACAGGCAACACTGTGAACAAGTGATACAAGGACTAAGCATGATATGACTGTGAGAAACTGCCAAACCTGGCTTCGTATTCAAGGATGGAATATGTCCTTGTACAAAGTATTAGCAAAATGGCCAGTGCAGAGTGCTGTCTGAATGGTCCTGAGCCCCCTAGCCAGCGTCATTAACTCAGACAGATAGTTCACTTGTATGTGGATACACCAGCATTTTAGATGTGCAGAACTATTCGCCCCACAGGGAGTTGTTAAACGGTCAATGGAGAGATGCAGACACCTCTGAAGGTCTCCAGGATCCAAAGCAGTCCATACAGAATACATGACTAAATTACCTTTTGTTTTCTTTCTTCAAAGGAGAGCTTCATAAAAAGAAAAGACTCATTTTGTTGAAGATGAAACCCTCTGTGGTCCAGCTGGTACATGTATGTGAGTGTTTTGGGTTTGAATGTTTCCAATTTTGTTACACAAATGCCATCAGTTTTGATTATTTTCTTTTTTTGTGTCATGCTGCCACTGTGGACACAGATCTTCCCCCAGTGAATTTGGCCATAACCTTGCAGGAATATACTTAACTCCTTGTCTTTATTCTTTATAAATCAAAGATATTTTGATTATATAAACCAAAGAAATATTTGATTCCTACTCCAAATGTGTGGAGACTTCTATTTTATTATCTTTTTTTTTTCAGTACTTAATTTCCATAGTACCTAAGCAAATTGTGAGTGAGCTAAGTCAAAGTTAAATAGTTTGACTATGAAAATTAAGATTATCACTTAACTAAATTACAACAACATTATTTGCTCAGGCAAAACCAGACCTTCCTTGTCATACAAACAGCAACATTTTTAAGGTTAAAACACAAATAAAACTACTGAGAATGTCGCTTTACAAAGGATATCAGATATTTTGAGAAAGAAATCTATTACGAGCCATAGGAATATAAATGGTTAATAACATCTATTACCTCAATAAACACTTACATTTTTTTATTAATAACTGTCAGATATGCCTTTTCATGCTATGGAGAACCAGAAGTAACATATATAAGTCATTATTTATTGTGAATTAGGGTACCTGACCTCAGAATTCCTTTGCAACACAAAGTCTAGGGTTTTTTTATATTCTTCATTATTTGAATAACACAGAATACATTTTGTAAACGCTCATTAAAGCAAAAAAAATACTACATCAAATAGATAATGAAGTTGGAAAAATACAAACGACACTGTGAATAATTCAGCATATGACTGTCTTTACATGTACAGTGCATGGAGCCTTGAACATTTGCTTTCTCAGAGCAACAAAATGCTAATACTGGACAGCTGTGATACCTAGGAAAGGAGCTGTTATTTGAAGACCTTTTGCTTTTTTTGAATCCAGCCTTCAGATACCTAAAACTACAATTGCAATCTCACTCAAAACAAAAGTCATTTGTTGAATATTGGCTTGTGATCTTTACATAAATGAAGCATAATATGCTTTGGTACTACAACTAATGTAATATAAAAAAATTTAAATTATATAAAACTTTAATGCTAGAGGCATATAAATGACCAGAATCATCACTCTTAACATAAACCAGAGACAGTTTAACCTCTGCAATGTTTTATTGTCCTGTGTCAGAACAGTGTGACAGCTACTAATTGTTAGCTGTTGTTTTTTGTTGCCTGAGGGATCAGCTAAAGCAAAAAAAAGCCTCAGAGAATTTGAGAGGAAGACAAGAGAGAAGGTTACACAGTGTGCTATCATGAATAAATATTTGCAAGGCATCTTCACCGTAAAACATATCTGTTTAGAGCAATGTAGCCTACTTTTGACTCTGTGATCTTTCACAATAAATTACGACAGATAGACAAAAACCCCTCTGTTTAGATGAACAAATTAAAAGCTGATGCTAATAGAGAACCTCAATTTATTTGAAACTATCAAAGCCACAAAAAGTAAAAATTCAGTAAACATAGTATATTTTTAAATGTTAGTTACTTCACAACCTTCTCAATCTGAATGGTTGAATTCAATGGTGGTGTGTCCATTGTCTACATTGTGTCCATTGTCTGCATTGGGCTTAAGTACAGGCCATAAAATATACACTTAACCTACAGAAAAATATAGAGCTGTGACTGTGTTTAGACTGGCAGTACTCTTTTTCTCAGAAAAAGGGAATGATGAAGAGTAAAGATGTGTTTTATAAGAAAAAAAAATTGAAGAAATGAAGTCCAGATTCGGAGTAGTTTTGAAAACACAAAACCCACCACCGATCTTAAATAAAGAAATACAAGATACAGTGCCAGGGTAATAAATATTTAAGAAGTAAAATTTCATTCCTATTAAAATCAATGATAAAATAATGAACTAGTTCACAAAAGAAATAGTTAAAATTTTTTGGAAAAAGATCAATCTCAAAAGTCTTATAAAAGTCAAACAGTTGTAATGATTGACTAAATTGCATGAAGAACATGCTATATAGGGGCTTAATCAAATATTGGCATATATGGGCCAAGAATCATTACTGTTCATCATAAAATCAGCAATAAATGCCTCCATAATACCCATATTATACAATAATAAAATTTTAAAAGATGTGGGACTCAATCCCACTTTCATTATACTCAGTAGGAAATCTTTCATTAATTTCACTAAGAAACTGGCCTTTGTTTCTATCCAGTAACACCCTTTTTTAAAAAACAGTAATGATGGATTCCTTTTTTTTTAAAGAAGAAATCATATAATATGTCTACACTATACTGCATAAACTATTTTAGGAAAATGCGGAGGAGAGTATGTGACCTACCATAAGTGAATTTATTTCATTTTTATTTATAATTAGTTAATATAGTCGAGCTCATATATCTTTACTGTATTTTAAAACGTAGTAGATTGAAAACATCTTGGTCATTTTTGACACTTTAAAAGCACATAATAAAAGACATATAAGGAAAATTGTTTAAAATGATGGGCACATCAAACATTTTTTAGATCATGTAACCACTACCCAAGCTTATAAAAGCTTGTATATTATTTGAAATACACAAAATTCTTCTTATGATGTCTCCAAATTACTGCTGCAAAATATGGGATAATGTTAGATCACTGCAGAATATAGAAAAACAGTATCCAGATTGTGAAATTATCCTCCTCTGTAAGGGACAGTTTAATGGTCTGAATGCGAACACAAAATGCACATTTCTAATAACAGAGAGAAAAACACCGAGAATATTCAGAAATGCTAATAAAAAAAACAGGCCAAAGGAATATGTAACAATCTACCAGTTCCTGTGCAGTCTATTGTAAGTTTTATCTCTAAGGGGGTGGAAGGAAAAAAAAAAGCTTAAACAAGGCCTATTAGCAGTAAATACTTCTGCCAATATCCCTCACAGTAGGGGAACTCCTCCAGCAATTTTCACGATTAATTACCAGTGGCAAGGGTATTCATAATCTGGTGTTAATTTTGCAGTGTCTGAATGAACTCGGCTCTGGCACACTCAGTTATTGTTTCCGTGCTACTAGTAGGATGAACTACTTGTTCGGGTCATGCTGTGTCAAAAGAGTGCTAATGTGTTTATATAAACACTACAAACAGCACCTGCTTTAACCACACTTTTTATTATTTTTTTCCGTCACCAGTTAATACATAAGACCCTTTGGTGCAGAAACGCAAATGACAAGAAAATATTGTTACAGTTTTTCTTTGGAAGAGAAATATCAAATACAGGCAGAAGATGAAGCAAAAAAGTAGTATCTTTATAACTTCTTTGAATCAAAGGTTTTCTGTCCTTGTTTTATAAGGCTTGGAGAGATTGTTAGTGACTAATTCGTCAGCCGCTCCTGAACACTGTGGTGTTTTCATTGAGAGCATCTCTTATTATCAAGACAATGAAATACACAGAAAGAAGGAACAAAGTGGACAAATGTAATACAGTCTTTATCTTAGAGTTGATCTTATTTTTCTTGTTTTTCTTCTCTCAGTCATGTATTTTAGAGTAATTTTGATAACACATTTTTGCAGATCCTATGATTTGCCCAAGGAAAGCTATTCCTAATAGGATTAATTGCCCAACATGCATGACTTGCTGAGCAATGACAACCCCGATTGGTTAATGAGGATTCTCGGATGTGTAATTACACAACCACATCTGCACAGGTTGGAGTCCATTACTGAAGGCATTGAAAGAAGCATGATTTTTATAAAAGCAGTAATACGCTCCAGGGTGTGCATTATCAACCTCATACCCCTACTGTACTTGAGGTTTATACAAATGACACCATAACTACACACCAGGTCCTATGTTCACTTATAGGATTTATACATGTTAATTAACATAAAGCATGATTCTAACATTTATTGTAGAAAGGCCAATGGAAAAATTTAAGGGATATGTATTCTTTTCTCTTTCACAAGGAGAGAACCATTAAAGCAGGTAAATGCATTGGGTTCATATATTAAAATATAAAAAAAGGCAATGTTTTAAATGGTGTAAAATTTAAGTGTTGCTTAGATGACTGGAGTACTAAAGGAAATAACATAAAAGAAAAAGAAATATTTTCAGACAAGATTATAAAACAAAAAGTGGAGCACCTTTACAAATTGTACTGTTATAGACAGGAAATGAGGTAGACCCTATTGTGCACATTGCATTTCTATAGCGTATTTTATTTTCTCTAACTGTCTGTATTTATTTATCATTTTAATGTTCTGAAGTTGATCGTATTTGTAGGAATTGATTAAAATATTTGAAGTACTTCCTAGATGATTAGACGTGTATTAACCAACAGCTGTAGCACAGCAGTGCCTAACAAAAAGAAGGATATTTAGGCCAAACAATATAGCTCTCTGTTCCTCCTTAGCATTTGTTCACACTGATTTATACATGTCCCTAACTGGAATTAAGGTAGTAGTCGTGAAATAATGTGTAATGAAACCTGTTAATAATTCCATATTAATTTTGTATTGTTCCTAGCGAAAGAAAGAGTCACAACTGTAATTCCACCCAGAGGTCTGGTAAAACACAGGTGTTAGTGGGCTGGGTGCACCAGTGAAAGGCATTGCACTAGCTGACTTTACCATCAAATGGTGCATTCAAAAGTCATCAAGTAATATATTCAGCCAATATATTTTCTCTGCCAGGTGAGAAGAAATTCAGCCTAGGACCCACTGCAGATAATGCAAGTTCTGTCATTATCTTAATACTTTTATTGATGCCATTTTTCCACCCTCAGCCCAGCTAAGCCCTCACAATACTTGGATGTCTGCAGCGAAAAGCTTTTGAAATAGTGTCTCTGTCTTCAATGCCGGATCTCCAAGCTTCATCCAAAGTGCTACATTTAAGAACAACAGCTTAAGATAAGGTAAGGTAGGTATCGTATTATCAGCTTCAATCACGGAAGATACCCCTAACAATGTCCAATGTGACATTACCTGAGAACCTGAGGAAAACCCTGGACTGTCCATTTTCTCTTCTGAGCTTGCCTCACTATTTCATCACACCTCCGACCTTTGATATAAAAGAATCATAACTAAGGATTGTTGTTTGGTTTTTGGCTGCAAAAGACAGATGTTCCTGCCAAGGCTGTGCTAACAGCGCTGAGCTCCCTGTCTGTGACATACAATGCACCCAGATCTGCCGTGGTGACACTGAGAGGGGTGCCAAATGGCCGCGGAGCGGGTAGGAACAATGGCCCCATTCTGCACACCCACATGGCAGGACAAGGCAGGAGCAGACGGAGACATTTGAGGAGGGTTAAAGGCCAAACATATGGAGTCTGAAGGAGCACAGGGTGCCTGCTCAGCCTCTCAAGCTACCAAGGTTCCCTCCCTAACCTTCACTGTTGAGGAGGAGCCACCAGCTGGATGAAGATTAGTTGTCACATCAGGACTGAGTGTCCCAGTGTCAGTGCTGCAGGCAGGGCCTGAGAGCAGCTGCCTCCCCCTGCCACAGGCTGGGGCAGCCGGGCACAGAGCCCACTCAGCAAACAGGACCTGCAAAGGGCATCTTTTACTTTAATATGTGCACAGACAGAAGGCCTAATAGAAAGAACCCCTGCTTCTGGATTAAAGGCACTACTTCTTTCAAGAGAAAGATCATGAGTAGGATGGCACTCTGGATACTGACAGGAATTTCAAGTACGTTCAGAATATCAACACCAATGTGGAGAACTGAATGTGAAAATGTGTTTGTGACCTGTTGTTTATGACGCTGCTTTTTGGCCTCCTAATCTGCTCAGGCACAGAGGATGTGGAATTGCAGTGAGATGGAAACAGGAACCCAGTTTCATGCAGTGTTTTCCATCCTAGACAGGCAGGGCAGGTTGTCTTGCCCTGAGGATTACTTCAGAATTGGATCCATGCTCATCACATGCTGTTCTCTGGCAAGTCTTCATGGCATAATCAAACTAAACCTGTACGAGAAGGAAGGGGCTGATGGCAGACAGAATTCCTGAAATGCTTGTTATCATCTTGTCTTCATCAGAAAGGAAGAAAGCAGAGATAAGAGCCTACAAAGGGACATATCTCTACTTAGTAGAGCACAGTGTAACAGGCGACCTACCCAGGCCAGAGCTCCAGCTCTGCTTTCTTCTAGTCCACAGGCACCAGGCCACGCTTGGAGCAGCCTGCAGTCTGAATTTGAGCTACGAAGACAGACATAATCAAAATACAGCTTGTCCTTGCACTGTATTCCTTCCCATGGGGTCCCTCAAGAGCAGTGACGGGAAATGGTAGATGGGATGGGGCTTTCCTCTGGATCAGCGAAGTTATGCAAACTGTACTTGTAGCCCTTTTCCTCATGACAGAATAATCCCCACCATTGGATGGCAAGTGCTTTCTACTCCATTTGTGTTGTCTTCATATAAGAAATGGAGCATGGCCAAGAAACCTTCCTCATGCATCTTGAAGATTCCAAATCCAGAATATTGGGATAAAGTTACTAGGTGCATATATATGTTTCATCAGGAACTTAATTACAGTGATAATGCTCTTGTTCTCTTGCTATGTCTTCTTATTGCAAAATTTAAGAAACACTCAATTTCTTAATCATCTCTAGCTTTGGACTTCATTGATCAGCAATTCTGTAAACAGCAGTGGCTTCCAAGTGATTAACCTGAGTCATGTGAATTATCAAAGTAAATCATTCCTATAGCTCTTTGCAGAAACTGTGTGCTGAATTCATGATTCTGCTTCTTTGCCTTTATACCAAAGAACTCAAGAAATCCCTAAAGCTTAGAAAAAAAAATAAACAGGGAAGACAACAAAACATTTATACCTATTTTTAAGATGGTTTTGGTTACTAATATCCCAATTCATGATGCTTTCATGATTCAGATTTCTGGGTAATTAAGCCAGTTATGGGCACTTAAAATTAAATGCTTAACAATTTTCCAAGAAGGAAAACTTCCCCAATGAGAAAGGAATCCCTTCTTTAATTTTATGTAGTTGGCTTAATTATTTATGTCTTGGAATTTGCAAATTAATAATATTTAATTAAACGGAATTGAAATAGATTTTCAAGCTTAATAACTATGTAATTTCTTACATATACTAATATATTGTGGTTTATTTAACATTGGGCTGCAATGAGTTTATTTGCCTGTCTTCTAGTATGCTACAGAATGATTTAAAGGATCCTTTAGTACTTACAAAATATGGATTTGTAATTTTAAAAAATATTTAATTCTCTCTGACTATTTCATCCCATTAAAAAATCATAAACAACTAGCTCAACACCCATGTAATGCCTTGAAGCAATGCTTTCTCTAGCTTTCACTGGCAGGCAGCAGAGCACAGGTTTGCTACAGACATTTTGCCTGAGTGCAAAGGCTGAAGCAAGGAATGATCGACAAGTTACACTACCCCAGGAGGAGGCTCAGGAGATAATTTCCCTCAGAGACTGCCTCAGTGAGTACCTCTTGGAAACTAATGAACATCTCTCTCTTACATTTCGTAGAGACTAAATAGCAGAGTTCTCAATCTACATGAAATTGTGGAAAAAAAAGTATCTGCAGCCACAGAAACATGTCACTTCTGAAGCAAAACATGCTCCTTGGATCAATGTGCAGATGAATTTACATTTTCAGGCTGCACAAAGGCTTTCAGCCTGGTTTCAACAAAGATGGTAGCTTCACGAAGGATGCTTGGATTTTGTCTGTGGAGGCCAATCCAAGCACATTTATTCACCACTGGTTTCCACTGAGCCCTGAGGTACTACGGCATGTCTGCCCAGGATTTGTTACCCCAGAGCCATGGGATCTCTGGTCTGAATGTGACATACCGTCCAGAAGCAGCACAGGGCTATCTCAGAAGTCTGCATTACACTCGGGGAAAATTATTGACTTCGACCACACATATCCTTTTTATCCAAAGAAAGTTTCATATCACTGATTTCATGGCTGAGGAAAATGGATAGAGTGTCCAGGACCCCAGGTCAGCACTTTTTCTGTCTTTATGTCACTTCTCAGACTACATGTAACACAGGTGAAGATAAATATGCAATACATGTAGGTGCAATCCACCTCTTTGTTCCGTGCGTGGGGTGTTTGCCAACCTAGCCCTACCTCCCTGTGTAGACAAACCTGGTCAATGGAGACTTGTGAGTCTGGAGTGACTTTTATTAAGGGCAGCCAGTGGTTTAACAGATACATTCATTAAGAGTTCTTGTTCCATAAGAAGGAATTTGGAATGCAAAGACACAAAAAATCTCCTGCTGTTGGCCTTGCATTAAATATAGTAGATGTAACTTTGTTGCAATCCACTGGCACTCACGCATCATACATTAAAACTCATGCCCACTTCCACTGAGGGTGGAGCTGGTTTTGCTTTGTATTTTGTTTTGCTTTGTATTGAGGACGCCAACAGAAATACAGGTGTATTGCTGCAAGTCGTAAGTGTTGTGTGAAATGAAATGTTTTTTTCTGTGCTTTGAGACTACACCAACAATCCATGCATTTCCAGGCTTGCTCTAACTGGTAGCTCAGATACGTTCAACCACTTGCTGAAGCCTCTGTAGATTTTGATGTCATAAGAAAAACCAATGTCATCCGTCACCCTGTAAAATAATTTATATATAAAAACAATGTCTCAATTAAACAATAATGCATTTTCATCAGGTAAAAACAATAACAATAAAAATATCATTTTACTGTCTAAAGTAAAATGTCTTTTTACTGTGAATCAAGTCTATATTTAAAAAAAAAATCAGAAAAATCTAATTCCAAGCTATTACTCTGAAATAAACTGATATTAGATACAACTGAGCGTACTAAGGACTCCCATCTCACATGTCAAACATAATCACTCTTGAAGAAAACAAAGAGTTTGTAATGACTCCCTGAGGTTTTTTGAGACTATTTTACATCGCAAAAATTAGAAGATTCCTCCAATTTGAAGAAATCCTGATGAAAAGAGAGACAGTATATGGCTCCTGTATTGGGCATTTCAAACTCAAATTGTTTAAGCCCACATACACCTAAATAGTTTTTCTAATCTTTTGAAAATAGATACAGTGGTCAATATTTCCAGGTGTCACAAGCTGCAATGCAACAGTCCTGAGGAACAGAACCTAAGCAACAGGTGTCTGAGGGGAAATTCAGGTCAGCTGTAACTGATTTGGACATTAGGGGGCTAGAAGGACACACTGACTTCTGATAAAAAAAAAAAAAAACAACAAAAAACCACAGAAGATGTAGGTGAGATCTGTCCAGACTTAAAACTGGAAGTGAGACAGAACGATGCAGCAAGAGAAGCTATCTGGCTATTGTTGAAGTATTTGGGGAGAAGAGAGCTGTTTCCAATCAGTACAGGCATTGTTTGCTGGGGCATGTGGTATAAAACACTTCACTGACCTAAGCTGTCACTATGACCAGATGTCATCATTTTTTCTAGACTTTGCAGGGTAGAATCGCCAGCATGTTTTGCACTTACAGTTTTATGCTGGTAGGAATCTCAGTGACTTCCCCCAGAATTTCCTTTTCTGGTTTACATCCGGCTTCCAGTTCCATTCTGAAGTTGCCCATTAGGTAGAGTTTATGTAAGTACCATTTATCAGTAGCTTTTTTTCTGTTTCTTGTTTACATACATACATTTATTTGCCAAGGTGATCTTCCTGCTACTGTCTGCCAGGTTTTCCACTTGTCATGAACTCTGCTAATTGCAATTATTTTCTTGTTATGATGGTACTGAAAATACTGGGAACATTTAGATTATTTTTCTGTGGCATGGACACAGGTGCCCTCCTTTGGTGTCTTCTCTCAGTCTGTGGAAGTGTTCCATTCAGAGGCTGACTCAAGAGGTGAGGAATGAAATAACCTTTCCTAACCCACTCAGAAGAAAGAGAGATATGCATAATATGATGAGGCACTGCTAGTCTAGTTGTTTTATTCATCCCACACCTTGTGCTTTGCCATTCACAGAGGAGTGTAGTAGTAATGTACTATGAATGCTAGCACTAGTAATGGTATTTATGTTTTCTTTTCTCTCTCTCCTTCTGTATTTGTTTTCCCTTTTCAGTATGTTAGTCTTCCATCTCTCCCACTAACTAAAATTTGTTAAGCATGGACATTTACTTCTTGGAGAAATAGTTTTTTTACCAGGATAATACACTTTCTGTCTCTTCTGCATTTCTTCAGGAAGAATATCAGTGACTTTGTTCACCTATGGTAACATCATTTAGCTGCCACTGTCTCTGAGTAATAAAATTGCTGTTAACTTAGATTTCATTTCAAGCTGTTTCAATATGCAGTTAAAGACAGCACATCCTCTGTTTACAGAATATAATCATAGTTCTACTCAACAAAAAGAGGGTACTAACTGCTTTTGCCTCATCGAAACCACAATACATCTTCAGAAAGGCAGCAATGTACTAATTCCAAACTCATTAAAAAAGAAGTTTTGAAATTTTTTTTACAGAGAGGCCAAAAAGTACTCCACATTTTCTCTTCTGATTTCTCCATATAGTAAATTTAAAAGCAGAGAAGTGTCCTCATTAGAGATATACAGGTACAACAAATTTGTTGCTGTATACTCTGGGCTAGGAAGAAGAAAGGAAAATGTGGATTGAATCCAGCACACACAAGAGACTCATAGAAGATGCCCTAAAGTTGATTAGCTCACAAGTCAGTGGGAAAGTCCCCTTATTCTAGATTTTAAGCAGGTCAACATTTTAAAAATAGAATTTATTACGAAGTTCCAGACTGAAAAAATATGCCTGCTGTTAACTACTTGTAAATAGTAAGACACTACTAAAAATAACTCATTAATTCAATGCTGAATATTTCAGTCAAGGATAAACAGAAAAAACATTGCAAAAAATCAGAAAAAAAAGAAAAAGCTGTGGTGAATACATTTGGAACACATTTTAATTAAAATTTATATCTCCATTTTTATATTGTTCTGTAGGTGTTCAGCATTGGGGGATCTCAAAAAACCATTGGGCCTGAATTTCCATACTGAATATACAGAATGAAGATTGTAAATAGAAAATAAAAGAAATTATCTTGCTTATAGAATTAGCCTTAAATCTTAAATCCTTCAATTGACTTAATTCCTAAATTATCCAGGCTTACTCAGTGTCAGTATCAAGGTTGTATTTTCTAATCTTGGATTTAATACTTCTGTCAAAGGAGTAAAAAAACCACAATCTAATTTGTTAGGAAGTTTGAAAATTAGAAGTACAAATGGAAAACATGATATCAGTTTTCTGATTTTTGTGAAGACTAGACGCAGAGTTATTACTATGACAATTGACAAGAATTAGAAAGACAGAAAGGTCAGGCATACTATCCTGGCCCACACATTACAAGCACAATTGCAGTCCAACTTGCTCAGCCCTGCTAAGAAAATTAGTTGTTTAAGGTTTAAACATATGACAAAGCAAAGAAGACCTTAGGTTTCCTTTCTAACTAAAGAAGATGTGGGTGTCATTCTGAAGGCCTCCGGAGCTATCCTGCCCATCTATTTTAGGCGTGGAAAATGTAGGCAGATATGACCCTCTTCAGATGGATCAACATCATCTACTTCTTTAATGTCAAAAAAAAGTGCTTATTTTAGGAGTGCTGCTTCCTTAAAAAAATAACCACAAATCAACTGCCTAAGGAAAATGGGCTGAATCCAACCATGGCCTTCCCTAGGTATGTGTTATAGGAACAGGTGTACTTTCTTGCCCCTTTAGAGTACTGCTTGCTTTAAGGCAAGAAGGCAAGGATGGCTCTTGCCACGCTCAGAAGTAATGTAATGGGACAAGACCCATTTCTTGTATTCTGTGTTCCTTCAGAGATCCCCACTGCAAAATATTACAGTGAGCAGAGGAGCTTTGGATTTTTCTGCATTGCCATGTGCTGTGCAATGTTTGCTGAGGTTTTACAGTTGAGGTGCCCAGTCTTTAAGATAATAAACCCCTGATTCAGCTACAACTATATATAAGGGGCACTGATGAGAAATCACAGAGGATCTTTTGGAAAGTTAATCCATGTCTTCAGAAAAAGAGACACACTAAAAAAGGGTTGTGATAAATGATTACCATGAACCATAACTAAACACCATAAATATTTGCAAGGCTTAAAAAAGGTTTGGGCTAAATAAATTTGGAAAATTGGACTGGGTGAAATTATCCCTCTGTTTCTAATTGATACTAAAGGCTAGAGCAAACTGTATTTGATCATTCATTTTCAGGTTTCCTGTCTCTCTGGGTTCAAACGTTCTTGAGCTTTCCTGAGGCTCACATTTTGCTCTATCACGTTGTTTAAAGACATGATTCTTTAGGAATTAAAAAAAAAAAAAGAAAGAAACCTGCAAATGAAGTGGTTTTCCACGTGTAGAAATCTGGTTTTTTGTAACATGTCTGTATTCCATTCCTGCAGAAACTTTAAGATTCTTTAAAAGTATGTTCAAAATTAGGTGAAGGGTAAAATTATGAATTTCCCACTTGGAAGAAAGTGGCTTAAATTCTATCCAATTATTTGCCATGGCAACAAGCTAAACACAAAAGGGCTGGAATGGATGTAGAGTACTGCCTCTATAATCATCACTGTATGTCCTTCAAATCATGGATATGCAGCACCACTATCCCAATCTACTTCAGGGCCATAAGCCTACACGGTAATTATACGCTTTGGAACACTCCACTTAAGTGCATCAATAATATAGTGAGTGAACACGTTCTTTAATTCTGCACCTGTAAATGGAGAAAAAATAAAGAAATATCTGTATCACAAAATAGGGAAAAAAGGAAATTAGATGATTACATTATTTTTAACCTACTTTCTGATATATCAAGTCCTTCAAATTGCTAATTTTAAATGATCTATTAGTAATCATCAAGTGAAAATGCTGCCTGAGTATTTCCAGAACTATGGTATGTGTTTATAAAACAAGTGAAAATGAGCTCCAGATTAAGGGCTTCTTCGCGTCAGTTGTTTCTTTTCCATGGGGCTCACTGTATTTCCGCTAGTGGACTTCCATGAGTTTGCAGGGGAGTAAATTTGCAGCTCGGATAAGTGATTTGCAGAACCGGGCCCTGCTCAGTGACATACACAGGGTTCACCTTGACCTTCATACATGTAAGTCTCTCCTGTTAAGGGTTATGAGGGAGGAAATGTAACTTGCCATTTGTGTTTCAAATATGGTCTGGGTAATTTGGGCCTGAACTGCAGACCAGGAGATATGAGTTCCTCTCTGGCTCTGTTAATGAGCTGTTAAAGCTCCACCTTTGTATGCCTGTTTGCCCTCCTGCTCTTCCTCTGCTCAGTGTTTGGCTTATGAGCTCAGTGGAGCAGGAACTGTCTCTTCTTTTCTGTTTGTACAGTGCTTTGCACAGTGGATCTCCACTATGCCTGCCTGTAGGTGCTAATACAAAACAAGATCGAGACAAATTAAGGTTAGCTTTGAAATCTGTTTCTTCTGTTTCAGGTCTAATAAAGGCTTGTGTGTCCTGGTTTATTTTTTCCATCTGTATTAGGTGGCTCATAAAAAAAGAGAATATTTCTCCCCATGAATCTTGCATTTTTTATATTGTTAGACTAGCAAAAGCTCTTATAATAATTATTATTAATGATAATCTCTAACTTAATTAGTGTTACAACTACACCTAATAACATTGTCTGAATACTAGAATGGAAGTTATATGGTTTTAGGGAGGAGCTGATTAAACATATGGTCCTAGGGGTGAGCATGAAGTGTTAGTTTCAGAGCTATGTACTTTGCAACGGTAACTGTACATTCATAGTTGTAGCTTTTGTCTTAGACAAGGAGAGGGGCAGCCAGCCCCAGATAGGGAGGAGCTGATGTGAATGAACAACTCTGTAGCACATCAAGGCAATTTAGTGGAATTAAAACACAAAACTAAACTAAAAGCCTTGCAACCTTCTAAGACTGATTAATCCTAATCCAGATGTCTTGGCTCACACACAAACTTCTAAAAATGCTTCTCACACCAGCGACCCAACTCTTGTACTTGTGTCAGGAATTTGTATTTTAGATTATATATTTAACAGTCTTAATTACCAGACTGAAAAGATTTAATAAAAACTCAAGATTTAAAAACATGTAGATGTTTAAACCTCACAGTTCTGCAAAAATATTGAAACTGTGAAAAGAGTGTCCTTTAACACGAAGAATGTAGACAGCAGATGAGAAGAACCTGGCAAATATGATGATTTGAAGAACACCAGAATCTTCATGACTTCTAAGCAGATGTCCTGATTTCTGAGAAATAACTTTCAGATTTTGAGCACTTTAGATTGTTGATACCAGCATTTATTTATTATGCTTAGAAAGCAAAAAAAATTAAAATATCTAGGAGAATTCTTATCTGTGCATGTCTCCTACATCTTTTGCAAGTTGCTGGAAAATGTCATGGCCTATGCATCGCTGTTGTATACAAGCAATAGCACACCATAAGAAGTCTGTTAATGTTGATATTTATGTCTACAGCCCCGCAAAATAATCACTTTTATGCCTCTACCAACATGAAATCTCTGACAATTAAAAAAAAATATTTCATGATTTTTCTCAGGCTGTTAAAGTTTTCACTTTTAACAATATTGTAGAAATTTAAAAGTATTAATAGACATCAAGATTATTCCCTAGAAAATAATGTTTAAGTCTAAAATGATTTCCATAGTTTACTTTGAAAAGACAACAATTAAAAAGTGGGTCTTACCTGATAGTATATTGCTCACAACGTTTTTACAATAAAAAGCTGTTAAAGGTGGAACAGCGATCTGATCAGACATACACTTTACCTGGCAGAAACTGTGATTTCTGTGCCTGCCACACAATACATTCTGTGTATGAGGAAAACCATTAGATTTGTATGAGGCAATTTGAACAGCCTGTAAGACTGGTGAAGACAGAACTGGTAGGATTTTTAACAGCTCAGAGTCAAACAGAATATGTGAAGTTTATACTCACAATTGTCTTTGCTCCACATGAAAATGGGACCCTATTTCCATGAGTGAAAACAAGATCAAGCATCAAGCAAATAAGACATTCTATTTCTATGAAAATCATGACCACCATGACTTTTTCCAGTAAGTATTTCAATGTGTTTTTGTAAAAAAAATATTCAGGTCAAGTCTGTCTTATCTATAAGAAACGAATGAGTGTGTCAATTTTTCTATTCAAGTACTCACAATCTAATATTTGCAGAGTCCTTGTAGTCACAGCTATAGCAATCACATAGAAGTTATATTTCACATGTATTCTCCACTTTATTCTGAAGAATCTTAAGACATTTTACAAGCCACCCTTTCATAAAGTCATTGGAAAACAAAGACTTTCTTAAGTGTAACACCAAAGCTGCTGGGTGTTTCGTGTGTTTTCAGAAACCGTGGTCCCAAAGCAAGGTCCTTGTCTTACAGAAGGAGCTCATGCTGGGCAGTAGGACTTTATTTCTTCAATCACATCCAAGGGCCATGTGATCCCTCCTTTTAACACTTCTTATTTGCTTGCATGATGACTTGGCTTTCTTTCTCACCTTTTCATACACTCACTGATTTATTTTTTCCACTGGCCCTTGTTTTAGCCCTGGGCTGGTGATGACACTACAGCAGCCAACTGGACAGACTGCTCAGCTCAGACCAACACCTACACCTATGACACAGGTGGTGCTAGGATTTCTGTAGGTCATGCACCTATAGGGAGTGGGTGTCTCTCTGTAGCTCCTGGTCTGGGCCAGGCAGTGGGTTCCTCTCCAGCACCCAGCTTTTAGGGCTGCCTCCGTGGCAGGTGTCTCCTGTGCAGGGGCAAGACACTGGGTGGCTGTTTGTACATTTCCAATCTCAGAGCTGGCCACAAGGCAGTGATGACAGCAACCGCTTTGAGCCACTCAGGCAAGCTGAGAATGAGAGGCTGCGTCAGTGAGATTTAAGTTTGTTGCCTCATCACAAAGACAAATCAACTTAAAAATCCCAGTTACAGTTACTGTGCTCAATAACAGTTTATGCTGTATTCTCTGTTGTTGCTTATATATGTAGAGTTCACCAGTAACATCTTCACAAGTGCGGTCTTCCAATTGTTTTCACTACTGTGATGACCCCAATAGACGCAGTGGGGAACAGTTAAAGTTTTAAAGATGACCAACCTTCGTTAAAATTTCTTCGTAATAATATTTAGGAGTATGAAACACATGAATATACTTGAAAAAGGTTCATATGAGACAAAATACTCTTCAGGTTTTTTGTCGTTCTAAACCAGTGTATGTTCATGAATTACTGCTTTCAGTGAAAGGTTATTGTTTAGTTATATTATTACTTGGAAATAGGGAGCGAGAGGTAGAAAGAGGTGCTAGAAACATTTGAAGAGTGCTGTTTCCCTAAGATTTGCATATTTTCATATGAGCAAGCCAACTGCCTGTATTATCAAGCAGTGTCTACGTGTCTAATTGACATTAATGGGTGACATTAGTCATGCTATGATGTTTTTATGAATTTATACACAGACACATGGGACTAAATTTCTGTCCACCACTTAGAAATTTAGGCATTTTGTGCTAATGTGACACCCATGCAGACCTGTCAGCCTTGTATACTTACAATTTTTTTTCTGTTGAAACTGTAGTGTAACTGTCAATTATTATAAAAACATAAGAGAATAGTTTCAAACCTGCTTCTTCTTTTCCATTACCAAAACCTGAATCTCAGAAGTTTGTATCAAATTATCAATTATGACCTTGTTTGAGGAAGGAAAAATGTTTTTTTGTTCTTAAGATTAAACCCTGTAGCTTTAGCTCATTTTGAGAGAATGATGAAACTAGCAGAGATGGGTAAACCCATTCATTCTGGCCTCCTATAAACATGTGTTCTTGTGCTGAGGTTTGACAATACCAAATTTTCACCTTGGGTGGATTCTCGGAGATGAATTGTAAGCCCCCGCAACTGGGAAGTTTGCTGTAGGAGCACCGACAGAGGCTGTGGCAGTACAAATGATGCTTCTGTAATAGCCAATTAAAGGTACACACAGCAGGGAAGGAGAGGTAATGTTTGAGATCCACTGTCCAAATGGTCATAATTTCCAAGCTCTTTGCACTCTAGGACAGTAATTGGTAATATTAAAGTAAGGTAACTATTAATACTTGCCTGATCACTTAATTTTGGTACCTCTGTAATCTTAATTACAATCTCAGCAAGAATGTCACCTTTTGAACAGGCACATGAATAAAGAATAAAAAAGCAGGTCTATAGGAACTATCTATTGGTGTCATCTAGTGGTTACATTCCCATACTGCAAAAAGGAAATTGTGCAGGTAGTTTTATTTTTTTATACGTATCTATATATATACACTCACGCAAACACCCACACATGTATAAAATCTGTTTGTTTCTGACTGAGTGGAGTAAAGGAAGCTGCCGTTTTTAGCAGACAAGGCAAGGCTGGCCTTTCTCTGCTCTTCACCCTGGCCTTTTAGCTGTGTCTTCTTACGAGGTCAAGGCACATCAACAGAGAGCTCAGTTAGCACACACTGGTGTGAAGGTGCTGCCTGCTGCCCCATTTAGGCTGCCTGACTGAGTGACTGGGTGTTGTTAAAGGACATCCTCTGCCAACACACAAGGTATTTCCTCGCGGGTGACTGAGTATCTCTCTGGGTATGCTGACAGATTGAAATGACATGCCAACAATCTGATTGCACTTGGCACTAGAGGAAGACTTAGAGCCAAAAAGAAGCATTCCCTGACTGTCCTGCCAGCTCCGTCTGCCTTGCTCTGTCCTGAGAAGCAAACAGTATGGCTGGCACCAGGACAGGCAGCACTTCAAGAAACACTTTGCCATGGGAGTACTGAAGTGCCTTTGGAAGAAAGGAAAAACTTTTAATATAGCTCTTAATTTTTTAATACATATCTTTTGGGAAAGGGAAAGGCAATAAACCTCTGCTTAGAGGGAGAATGAATTAAAACCCAGAAATTTTGCCAGAGATACTATTCAGGAATATACACGATATGCAGATTTGGAAGTCTTTCCTCAGGAAGAATAGCTATTAATGCCAGTGAGTTCTCTATAACATTTCCAGAACGACTGTAATACATTTTGTTGCAACAGGTAAGGGAGATTTATAGCCAGGAGAAGTTTCCATTCTAAAAATAAAGGACTGGAGTAGGCTTCGTCTCTAGGTCAGTAAACTCAGTGTGTATTTCCTGCATTCTAAGCCAAGATTTCCAAAACCTACCCTGATCTTCTAATAAGTGACTAGCTATTCAGAAAAGTTTTGACTGCAATGCTCCCCACCGATTTTTGGCGTTTTGAGTGTTAAACGTTCAGAAAATACTTTGAATAGTGATAACATCTACCTTTTCTAGATGTCTAGCAACTTTACTAGTGTTTTGCTCGGATATTTATGAATTTATATATGGATCCCATCCCCAAACTTCAAAAAATTAATCAAAAGTCATACAAGCTGAATACAATATACAACAAAAAACATGTGTCTAAATGTATTTTAAAATCCATTTTCAATTTCCATGTAGTTTTCAAAAGGTATTCTGATGATGGAAAATGGGAATATGAAAACAAAAGATTGTTTAAAAATTTGTAAAAATGTCTTTCCAGTTTCATCGGAACCTGTTGTTTGAGAAGATACACACAAAATCATGTTCCTTGGTTCTGCCTCTTAGCAGGGTAAAAGGAGCAAATACCAAGGAATTTCTTCCATTAGAGATTTTCATGCTGAGGGACAAAAGGAATTAAGCACCAAGCAGGACTGACACAGTGCACTTCCAAAAGACTCCTGGAGCCAGGACCAGAAATAGATGAACAAGAGGGAAAAATCCAGCCACATTATACTACAGCAGACAAATAGACTCTAGCGCACTACTACCAACTAGCATAAGCCAGAGCAGCGTAGAAAAGCATTCAAGTGCTGGAGACTCCATTTAGTTTGCTCCAAAGGTCACCCCTCACACAGCTAACCGGTAGCTACTGTCATAGACACTAGGTCTGCCTGTCCAGTTTTGGAGAGTATTAGACTTCCTGAACCTGTGGTCTGAATCAGTATAGCCATAATCATGTTTTTGTCTTTAATATTAGGATTTCACAGGTTGAGAAGAAGTCCTACTCCAGGCTGGATTTCAGTTGCGTTCCGCATGGCACACACATCTAGCACCTAGAGACTTTTAAAAAATTCAGCCCGAAATGCTTTTGCATTTTAAATCCGATTAGAAATAACTCATTCAGATGGATGTTATGCAAGGTCACTAAAATATTTACTGCTCTGTATAAAAATAACTGCTCCAAATACCGAATTTTAACTGTAGATAGAAAGGGAATCTATCCACCCAAACCAATAAAGAAACTATTGAAAGAATAAGAAAAATTATACAATTATATATGCTCTATCAGGCTGATTGAAAGTCACCCGTAAGAATATTTTAAATCATGTTAAGTTTACCTTATGTATTGTCACTAACATCTTGACTACAGCAAAGTATTTAAGCAAGGATTTGTCTTTTTGCTTGAGTAAACCATGGGAGGCAGTGAGGTTTTATTTGTTCTTCAGGAGAAACACACCCTTACTGATTTCTTTTTTTTCTCTTTTGTGAATTGAGGATTATAACACCAATATTTAAACCTGTTCTTGGACAATATGAAAGAATAACCCTACAATATTATCAGAATGGGCTCAGTTATAAAGCTTGTTTCTCTCCTTATTTCATTGGCATGTAATCATGATATCACTAAAGTGATATTTGCTAGGTATTTCAAAGCAAAATGGTTAAAGTAGTTTCCTGTTCACCAGACTGAGGCACAGGCCTACCCCTTGTGCATGCTTCAACTAGTCATGGGCTCCTCAGCGCGAAGAAAACCCCATTCTCTGCCACTGAATGTGTGGCTAGGCTAGGACCAGTGTGCTGGGAGACCCTGAACCAGCACCAGCACACACATGTAGTCTTTCACCATGGCATTTCTATGGCACCACGGCTGTATTTTACCTTTTGTATAGTACTATTAATCTCAGTTTAGATTTAAAAACATTTCATGAAACTTTCACAATGGCTAGGTTTGGTGAACTTCTATACCTGACTCTACTGCTCGAAGTTGGACAGTAGGCCCGTGGCTATTGCTATATTTATTAATAATTTTAGTAATTTCTTTCCTTTGTGTCACTATACATTCAGGCAGCTTATAAATGTTAATGGCATTTGACTATGAAAACAATCCTGAACCTGTAACTTGGAAATCTGGTTTGCAAAGTCAAAACTATACAAGATATCTGAAGAGATTATAAGAATAGCATGATTAAGATCTTGATTTAACTTTCCTTTCTGACTACACTGCCACCGCTCACAGTACAATCCCTGACATATTTGTTTCATTTTGTTTAAGTGCACTAAGAAATGTTTATTCTGAATGGACCAACTGAAACTATGTGGAACAACGCAGTTTTCACTTGTCTGAACCTGAGTCTGAACACGAGACCAGCACTCAGGAAAGTCTGAGGTAACATGAACTGAGAAAAGAAGACAGGATGTGAAAAACGGAAAAGGTGGAAATAAGGAAGTCAATTCTTCAAAAAATTTCTCCAAATGTCCTTCATGAAAGGATGAAGGAACATTCTTTTATTGTGGAGACTTCTAATTTTAATCAAAAAAGGACAGTAAAATAAGTCACATTAAATAACTACTTACAAAAACTCTTCATTACTATTCATCAGCAGCAAAGTTCTTTCAGTCAAGAGAAAGCCTGTTATACATAGGCAGAATATTCACAAGCTGCTATGGTTGTTTTATCTTTCTTTAATTCAAACATACTTGTACAACTAAATTGTACAAAGCTTTAAAAAAAATCTTTTTTTGTTGCTGTTTGTGGAAGATTTGTCAAAGTAATTAAACTATACATAAAGAGATTTTTTTTTTTCTATGTGCATGCAAGCTAATTTTGTCTCCTAGATCCCTTTCAGGAGACATAATTTGGTCACTAAATGCTATTCGTATGATGCAACACGCTGTTTTACTTTGACAAGTTAAATCATTCACCAAATTTCTGTAGAAAAATATTACTCAGAAAAATAGGAGAGTACCACTTCGGATTTATTTATAAAAAAACCTAGAAAAAATTTCTGATAGGTAGACCTTGAAAATTTCTAATCTTGGTTCTTATTTAGAAAATGTGACAAAAAAGCTTTGTTTCTATTAATATCAAGACTTACAAATTGCCAGTGTTTTTATTTGAAGATGTTGAATTCCTCCTAATATAAGACCCAGCAATGCCAGCACCAAATACAGGAAAATTTCTTATACTGTCTGAATGGAAGAATTCTATTTCTTAGTTGCATTGCTGCTCTACTATTTTCTTCCACTCTTTAATGGACCCGTTCCAGCAGGGTTGTTTTACTGCACTTCCCAAATAGAAAATTAGGTTAAAGGAAGTCTACTTCTTCCCAAAGCTAAATTACATTAAGTGCTGACCCAGAGACAATTTGATATAATGAGAATACTTCTGTAAATTTTTCCCTGTGTAGCCATAACACGATTTTTCTCTAAACACAGAGAAACTGTTATAACTCAGGAACTGGAGTACTAATCCTTTTAACAGACTTTTTTTCAAATTTAATGTTACCATATAGAGCTAGCTAAAGGCTATATATTTCCCACTCTTTCTCTTGATGTTTGGCACCTTCCTATGTGAATAACCCCAACGGAAATAAGGAATATTCCTGCATTCTACTTTAGAAATGAAACTGAAGTGTATATGTCATCTCATCATAAATACTGTGGAAAGAATATAAGACACCTTTAAAAGCTTCTTTCAGAGCAATGAAGACAGGTGCTGGGTTAGATACCTTGCATGATCATAGAATCATAGAATGGTTTGGGTTGGAAGGGACCTTTAACGGTCATCTAGCCCAACCCCCCTGCAGTGCACAGGGGCATCTTCAACTAGACCAGATTGCTCAGAGCCCTGTCCAACCTGACCTGGAATGTTTCTGGGGATGGGACCTCCAGCCCGACCTGGAATGTTTCTGGGGATGGGGCCTCCACTGCCTCTCTGGGCAAGCTGTTCCAGTGTTTCACCATCCTTTTTGTAAAAAACGTCTTGCTTATATATTTTGAAGAGCATGACATCAGAAACAGAGGCAAACAGTATGTGCTGAAAGCTTGACAATATTGAATATTCTCAAAAAAGCCTTCTTTATTAAATAAACAATGCATAACTATGAATGGCAAAATTCAAGACACAGGTAGTGTATTTGTGATTCTGGTCATAGAAGAGATTCTTCAGAAGTGCTATTGCATGCCCCTCTGTGATTTGTTATAATATATTGTATAATGTGAGTAACATTAACCACTCGAATAGGCTTATTGCAGTTACAAGGACTTTTTATACTGATTTTTTGTTCAAGTTTTCTAATTCATAAGTAATGTCAGAAGAAATTCTATGTTAAAAACCAAACCATTAATCCATTTGGTGCCTACTCACTGAATAAAAATATTTACTGTAATATGATTATTACCTGATCGTTTGTTAGTTTTGTGTCTGTGAAGAAAATCATATCAAAACTCCCTCCTTATAAATGATTTAGTAAGGCTCTTGTTTTTCCATGCTGAAGCCAATCTTCTGGTCTATGAGCACAGCTTTTAAAGTGGGTTTTTGTAGCTGTTTCTTTAAATCTTTTCCCCAGGAATGTTGCTCCTAAGTGAATGTGTCTCAGATTGCGTAAAAATTTTCTCATATATCGCTGTTTTTGTACTTCTTGCATGTGGCCTGCTCTCCTGTGGGTATGTATTCGAAGAAAGAGATACACAAGTTTTATTTTGACATAAAGACCTTTTCATCAAATCAGTTGGTTCCATTTAGTCTGCACTTCATCGACTTAAGTCCAGGTATGTGAGGGGCCTGAAGGTGCCTCTCTAACAAATATCTTCAGACTTGATTTTCTCTGCCTGTTTTGCGGGTCCTTATTTTCTCACTTTTGAAAAGCCTTTACTGAAAAAGTCATTAAAACCATTAATTGAAAAAAATATTTTCCTTAGGTTTGCAGTTAATAAGTAAAGGCCAAGTGTTGATAGACTAATTCTTCAGGCACTTTTAGAATTCCAGAAAAGTCTATTCTAATTGGTACCATAGCAGTCACTACTAAAGTCCAAATGCAATCTACGCCTTTCTAGTTATCAGCCTTTTTTTTTCCCCAGCCCGTTTTTTCTTCCACTGCCTGGTTTTGTAACATTTCTAGAGGTGTGTAGAAAGTATAACTGTAGATAAGATTTACTATTCAGTTTGACAGAAGGAGAATGAGTGGCTCTTTGTTAGCATCTCTACCTGCTTTGTCCCCAGCTTCTGTTAGTTTTAGTCATGTCTGCCTGTATCAGTCATGGAGAAAAAGTCTTGGTACACGAATGAAAAAGAATCAGTCAGTCCTCGAAACACAGGTGTCTCTTTGGCTGTATACACAATGAAGCAATCTCTGCAGGTGAGCATCATACTCTTCCTTAATTAACTTCATCTTACAACATTTTTGCCTCTTCAGAGAATTATCTGAAAATCTCTGGGACAATTTTCTCAATGGAATGCTGTCAAATTGCATGAGATTCAACTCACTCTTTCATTGCCTGCGCTGCAGGTATATCCAGGGAAATTCGTCAGCACAGTATTATGTTAGTTTCAAAGCAATGGGCCACAAAACTGAGTTATACTATTCTCTTCTTGTACTAAGGGTAAATTTGATGAAGTAAAAAAATTGGCCCATTAACCTGATAAACTGAAAAAAATGCACGTCACATCACAGTATAATTCTGACCTTTCACTAAATAGTATTAATGCTATTTATCTTGAAATAAAAACAGTATATAACTTCTTTTGAAAAAGAAGGGTGTGTATATACATACACTTACCCACTATATATACACAGAGACTGAAAATCATAGGTGTGGAAGTGTATGTAAATCGTATCATTTAAAAAGTGTGAAAATATGTTAAAGAAGGACATACGGTACCACCTTTACAATAGTTAGAAGAAGGAAATCCAATAAGTTATTTTGGAGTTCTCTCCTCCTTCCATAATATAGAGCTCAATCCTCTCCTAGCTAATGCTGGTTTTTTACCAACAAAACATTAGGGAATTACTAGAATTACTCTTAATCTTCACTTACAAAACCAGAAAGAATTAGACTCACAAAATCAAGAAAATAATGAAGTTAATATAAGAATTTCCAAAGTAAAAACTTTAAAACTGTGCCACAGACATTATACACACTGATTTTTTTCAGGCCGATTTTCGTCAAATTTCTGAACATTTCTAAAAGGAAATTTTTTGTGATCCATCATGATATATCCATGCAAGTTATGACAACAGACTGAGCCACGAGTCATACTCTTGATCTTTCAGCTACAGTATCTGACGAAAATCAGAATGTTAATGAACGTATTTACCATATATACCTACTGCTTATATAATAATGTAGACAAACAACTATTTTTTATAGCAAATCCTTGAGCAGTGCCAAGCCTAAAGAACTCCAGCATGTCCTTTCCCTGACAAATATTATTAGTGGTAAGTTAAAAGTTTGCCTGCTGTCACTGTGACCCCAGCTGACCTCTTAATTTCTTGAGTTCAAGTCCAATTAACCTTTGGGAAGAAGCACAACTGCTCTAACCAGACAAGTCAATAGAATCCAATAGTAATCTTTTCATTTTCTGGTTTGTCAAAGGGCAGTGGTCCCACCTCAACCATTGCACTCAGAGGTGGTAATTTATCAATGTTTAGAATGATCTGTACTGGACCATACCCAGCCCTCTCTCAAGTGCACTAATCAATTAAACAGGCCATATCTCAGTCATGCCACCCTGTGTGCTGCCACAGAAGAAGGCGCCAGTTGAAAAATTACTCTCCTCTTGTGATATTTGCTGGTTTAGTTTCAGGAATGAAAATATTGATATACACTTCAAGCTTTTGTTGTCACAAGAGGCTTGAATTAGATGTATGAGATTATGGTGGGGAAGACCTGTCTGGTGTGAAAAACTACTTCTCAGCATTTTCTGTCTTCTGCCACCTCTTTGCACACGTGTGGCTGCTGTTGAGTTTATTGAGAGTTAGCCATAGCATAATGGAGGGGCAGGAAAGCATCCCAGGTGAGTATGAGGAAAGCAGGATTAATTGAAGTTGGCTCCAAGATTAGAAATAGGAAAGTGGAAAAAGAAAGGCATGAGAAAAGTCCTATCACTTTCTGTCTTTCATCTCTGACACAGCTGGGAGAGCACCCCTGACTCAGGTGCAAAAACACCTTCACCAGTAAATGGCTCAGCGTGCAGTGGAGAGAGAGGCAGTGACACTCACACTGGTGGCAAAACTGGGCTGATATTTCACCAGCTGTCTAAGCATGACTACCCAAGTGTTTTATGCAAGTGTGTGAAGATAGGCTGGATAGAGTGGCAGGGGCTCATCAATAAGAGGAAAGAGCAGAGGGAAAATGTTAATAGGGTCAGGTCCAAACGTTCAGTCCTGAGCCAAACTCCCTAGTGCTTCTCTTCTCTAAGGCGACGATCAGTTTTTTCTGCTGTCTTGAGAAATAAAAAGGAGATATAGGTTGTCCTGAGATTTAAGAGGGCTGAAATTAGATTCTTCCCAGACCAAACAAAGATGAGAAGAATTTTGGATGAAGATATGCAGCAACAAGCTAGGTGCTGAAATATGGACCTCAGGCTTAATGTCACCATTAAGAAATGTCCTGCAAAGATTCAGCATTGGCCAACAAGACTAAGACCTAGTTCTGGGAACACCTCTTTGTGGAAGCAGCATCCAAGTGATGGGAATGAGGAACGTGCTGAATTCTTCATTTGCTTTTCCCAAGTTCCGTGTAGTAGCACACGCCAATCCACCTTCCTAGACCAGACCTGAACAAAGAAAGGTCAGTTCTGCACCTTACAGGGATGGAGTTTTTACAGTAAGAGAACTTCCTGATCAGGTCTTTGCTTTAATAAGAAATTTTATTTCTAATTAATTACTTTCTGCTTGTCTCATTTAAATAGTATGCTTTTAATGCTTCACAGATCTAAGTAATTTTTCATTGACTTATGAATACATGAATATATAGCAGTATTTGACAGTCATAAGATAGAGGCTCTAGATTCATCATTCGCTAATAGTAACAGCATCATTTTTATTACCAAGGCTAAGTCTGGAATCATAGGAAATCTTTAAAATACAACAGAAGCTATTTTTAATTTAGCTTTTTCTTGAATATTCTAGTACAGAACATATAAAGATATTAAAAGGAAAAATAAACCCTTTAAATTAATTTTGCAGTTTCCTACTGTCTTATATTAAAGGAAACCTAATAGAATTTATAGGACTAGAACCCTTTTAGGCAGCACTCTTTGTATTTTTTATGAAGTCCATACTTGCAGAATCTACTTAATGTCAATTTTGTACAATGGTTACACTGCACAGAGTATTTTATTTTAAACCTGCAGGACACAATGATAAATTGATAATTGACCCCAAGGCCATAGCAAATAAAGAAGCCCTGTTTTTCATTAGTAGAGTATTACATCGTTGTTAGGGGAAAGGAAAGCGATGTTAATTGAGTACTGAGGAGTTGCACAATTAAGAAATCATCTATGGTTTTAATTTCACATGTTTACGGCTGCAAAATTCCTAATTGTGAACAGTAAAATAAAATAAGATTAATGTGAAATACAATTATGTAAAGCTTCACCATCCAGAAGCAATTTCCAGCCCTTTATATTTGACTACGTGTTCACTAGTGGTATAGTCGACAAATACTGTACTTTTCCTTTTGTCTCTCTGCTTCTCTGAATCTATAGCATTTCCCAAGGCTTCAATTATGATAGGATCCAAACGACAAACACTGTGTTGGCTGTTAAAAAAAAGGGTGCTTATTTTGAAAAGAAACTCCGGAGCTTCCCATTGTAATCAAATTTATTTTGTATCAGGCTTTCTTATGTTAAGACCTGGACTCATTCATATCCAATCAGAATCAGGCTAATTCTGTGATGGAACAACATGGAATAATTCACAGTGTATCATGACCTGTTTTTTGGATAGTGTTAACTAATTGACCGTGATATTTGTACAGAGTTTCGCAAGCATTCAAAGTTTTAACACCTTCTCACATACAAAATTAGCTGTGACAGAGACTACTCTATTAAGGACCATATAATTCAGCGCTTGATTATTTCTTCCCCTCTTCAGCACTTCTAGATTCCTTTAGCTCATGCTCATACAGTTGCCTTGGTGTAGTTTGTATTATCCCCAAGCTCAGAGCTAGGCTGTGTTCATTCCTGAATTACACTTTTCTTCCACAAAGGCAGTATGATAATTATTGCAGCAGCACAAGGTTTCTGCTGCCTATTAGAGAAGTCCCAGACCAGTTACAGTGGGAAGAAAGGAACATGTCCTGACTACTTCGGAGAGCCACTGCTTTAGACTTAAATATTTAATAATATAAAAAGTAAGCAATTCCTAATTATAGTCTAAAATTTAAGAGTCAGGCAGTAATATGTTCAGGTCACTCAAGCATTGATAACACTGTCCCAAAGGAATAAAAAGCTCAAATGAAATTAAATCTCTAGGTTCTAGGAAGCCAGTTAGCGTAACCTGTTTTGTCACATGTGGGTAAAGCAGAAAATCTGGATGTATACAAAGTACCACAAGCGTTTTCCCATGTGGCCTATCCCAATCAACTGTTATTAAATGCAAAATGCACTAGAAGTGCAGTAGATGAAATGTATAAAGAAAAGAGAAAAATACTTAGAAAATTTATTAGGATGGTCCAGTCAAAAAAGAAATTATAAAGAAATAAACTTCAATCATAAGTTATGAATGATATTGTTGAAGTCAGACAATCCACGCAAGAATATAAATCAGATCTTTTCTGTGTGAAATACAGTTTTACAAGTTAATCTAGAGCTGCTTCTCTCTGAACGATAACATTTTACGATTTAGTAAAGGTTCCTGCTTTGTTTATTTGTACTACCACACAATCTGGTACTTTTGCTATTAGATTCTCTGACGTCTCCCTGGTTCATGAGTCTGTGTCATCTCTTTTGCTTCTGAGTATAGCTTCCATGGCTAATTTACGATATATTTGAAATCAGATTTCAGCTATGAGGAGTGTCTTTTCCTTCAGTACTTTAGTAAAATTACCTGCTTTGGAACGATGAACAGTAACATAATTTTGAGAAAAGCAATATTTTTATTTTCTCCTTTAAAAGAAGAAATTACAAGCTGGGATAAAAAGCTATGTTATGGTGCTTTGGAACTGGTGTGTAAACCCCCTCACTGGTTCCAAAGGTGCTCAGAAGACTTGCCAGCTGTCTGTGACAGAAGTTAGGAGGCAGGAAACAAGCAGACTTCCTACCTGGCTGGTGAAGGTCCTTCACTGGGGAAGCCCTGAGAGCTGGGACAAGAAAAGAGCCACAATCCAAGTGCCAGCCAGAGCCCTCCCCTGCCACTTACCTGGAAATTATTTGGCATAGGGCACAGGAAAACTGGAGAAGGACAAGAAAGGTGGAAGGAGTCAGGGAGCTGGGAAGTCCATGGATGTCCGGAAAGCAGAAACCTTCTGAGGTTAACAGATAAACTGCCAGGAGTCAGATGGCCTACCCACTTGGCTTGAACCAAAACCACAAAACTGATATTTCCATATAGCTGTTCTTTTCTGAAAGTTGTTCCTTTGAAAAAAACATATTTGTTAGCCTTTTCCAAAGTGTCATGTGTTCGACAGCCATTGACTTCTGTTGGCACTGTCATCTTTTGCGCTCCTTCTACTGAGAAGCTTTAACAGAATTTCCTGAGCAAGACTTTGGGCTTATGAAGACAGAACTATGGAGCTAGGAGGCAACAAAAAGACCTTGTGGGAGAGCATTTCTTATGTGCATTTCAGAAGGCAGTGAACACTTACAGGAAGAAGGTCCATAGTAATAAATGAGTAAAGGGAAAAGAAAAGCATAGGCTCAACAGGAATACTGTTATAATCAATATTTCTTTAAACTCAGTTTTTCACATAATTTGAGAAAGCATATCTTCCTGTGAGACATAGCATTTGATAAATTGTAAGGTAAACATACAGCCACATACCTGGAACCAGCATATGATACAGAAAGAACACTACTTTTCTACTTCTTGCAGGATATTTTCTCTGATAAACAAACAGAAAACCTTGATTGGAGAAGGTACTTCACAAAATTCTGAACTATAACACAAAGAATGGTGGATACCAGAGAGAGGAGTTCAAAACACTGAGAGCTTTTTTTTTTTTACCTCTGAAAATTAGATAAAAGTGACTATTAGCTCCTGCTTGAAATACCCAACAAGTATTTCATTCCATAAAACTGTGGCAAAAATTAATCACATTTTCCTAAATGGTACAAAGTCCTGATGAAAATATAAACCCTGTCAAGATAGCTCTCATCTTTTCAGAGTCAGTGAGGAAGAATACAGAGTAAGTCATTTAAAGGTTAGATTTTTGAAGAGTGAGTAAATCTTGCTGTATTCTCTTTCTGTTTTCACTATGATGTCATTAACAACAAGAAAGTCTTGTCAAAGCACTGTAGAAACAGCCACTAGTAACGATTAAACTCTGGGTGAAACAGATGTTTTCTGCTTAGAACCTGCAGCATCCTTTTAATTCCGCCTTTTTTGGGGTTTTGCAGACTGTCACCTCTAAAGTAATGCAGCAGTCCAGGTGGGTCACAGATGCAGACTCCGTAACTGACGGAAGTGGAATTTGCTCCATTAACAATCTGAAATGTTACCTCATTCCAACAGCAGGAACACTGGGTGAATGTAGCAGATCATGAATTTAGGCACCTCCATGTCCCAGGAAAAAATCCAAATTTGACAAAAATTCAGTTTTAGGCATCAATTCTCTTACTGCAGCAGAGTAATACAAAAGAGAATTGGTAAATGAAAACAGTTCGAAGTCACCCTTCTCTTGTGACCAGCATTTCTTCAGTTTTACACAGTTTAATTATGAGCTAGTCAGAAATAATGTAGTGGGTGTCACACCATCTGTGGTTGTTTGGAGGCTAAGATCCCTGTAGTAGAGCTAGTCTCTCCTGCGAAAAACAAGATACACAGATGAATGTCATCAGTATATTGATGTCAAGATGGCTACTCTCATCTCATCACCTCTCGATGTCTAGATCATGAACTGAAGGGAAAACAGGAGGAATCCATTTGAGATGCTCCAAGAAATGACTCATGAGGATGATGGGCATCTATACAGCACTATTCATTTTAAATATCTTATTAATACTGGAAAAATCTGGCACTATTCCTATAGTCTTAACTTTAAAAGCAAAGTTTGTTGTAGAAGCGTAAGGAACGGAAAATGTTCTCATATATAGCATGTGCAAACTCACAGTACATTGAGAAATAGCAATTACTTTTTTTTGTCTTGAGTTGCATCTTAATGTGAATAGAACATGTATTCTAGCTGAGTAACTAGCAGGCAGTGAAACCTTATTAGGGTCGGCAGGAATGTCAGTACCATATGTTTCCTTGGATGCAATATATTTTCTGTCTTGCAAAATTATTTTGGGTTTAATACACTTTGTGCTCTCTGTCCATGAGGTAGTATGACAGCACAGATAATGATGATTTCCCTCAAAGAACATTTCAATTCTTTACTAGCAAACTTTCAAAATGCTTTCAGGATGCTAATGGAAATATTAAAATATGCAGACTGGTAAATATGTGCTAAGAGAATAATCAGAAGTGACTAATGAAATGTTCTTTAGAGTCATTGTGATTGAAAGAGATTGACAAAATATTGCAAAATGTAAGTGACACAAGTATTGGAAACCTGTATTTTACTAGCGATCTGTTCAAAAAGGAGAGTTCATGTAGGGTGCGTTGTCTTCCAGGATCAAAGCGCACACCATTCAATACATGAAGAGCATGATAGCCAAGAACAATTCAGTTATACTTTCAAATTTTATCAAACAGCTCTCTTTAGTAGACCTACACCTTGCTAAGCAGAAAAAACTCCAGAGTGTTCTGTCCTTGTCTTTGACTAAGCTGTTGTCTCTATAATAAGTGTGAAATCTCTAAAATATACACACTTTTGCTACAAGCAAACAAGCTGTCCTGAATCTAATTAGACAAAAATCTGCCCATCTGTTCTGCATTATCATGGGGCTTGCTCACATGCATGTTATCTCATTACTAAAAGGCGGAGAGGTAAATTGAATTGAGCTGGACTTCCTCTTAAAGTGGGATCAGGACATGAAGTCAGACCCTTGCTGTGAACCAACAAAGCACCACTGGGAGAAAGTGGCATGAGAGAAGGTTCTTTTTTCTGAAGCCACATGTCCAGTGCTTACCATGAGGCCTAGGGGGGTGCTAATACCGTTGTTTGGCACAATACAGAGCACACTACAACCATATAAACCTTGTTTTCAATGAAAATTGTTTGCTTTTTTTCTTAGTCCCCTGTGTCCCATGTCTTTTTATTACTATCTGCCTGCCATGGTATGCTGCATCTCAAGCATAAAGCTTGTTTAATGGCAGGCAGGAAAGTTTTCATTGAAGTAAATTTGTCTTATAAAAATAAAGAGAAAAACATCTCACTTTTTAATTTCTTCTTTTATTTTTTAATTACATATTAATACCTTAATCAGGCTCTTGAAACTGCTACTCAAGGCCACGTGCCCCTAAGAGTAACTTTATATGGAAACAGAAAATTTTACACAAGCATACTTATTTGCATATTTTCTAAACACTTATATTATTACTACCCAGCACTTACAAGCATTTATATATTTCTCCCATATGAGCACTTCGTGTCAGCAGAAAAACATCTCCATTGTTTCTGAGACTAATTATTTCTAGTGGACTGCTACTACATTTCTTTAGCAGAAATAGATTTATTTATAGCTGTGAGTGCTATAAACGAACAAATACTGTGAAAATTAGTAGGTTTTAAAGATTAAGTAGAATAAATATAGGATCAGTGCAGATATGCACTCAGAAGTTGGAGTAAGATAAAACTGGAACATATTTCTACGTTTTGCACACGTCTCTTTACTAGAGAGCTTGAACACATCAAGAACTTTAACTTGCTAATTCTGCTTAATGACAGCTCCCTGAAAAGTGTAGAACTTGTGTGCCAGACCATCCTCAGGAGCAGGATGAGCCCCCTTTCCCTCCTGTTGCCAGGGTCTGGTTGCTTCACTTGCTGGAGTCCATCTCATCTGCCTTCCTCTGGCTCTATGACTTCCCACTGATCAGATTAGCAGATCAAAAGAAATGCAGAGCAGATCTGCTTGGGATACTACAGAGACTATTTGCATAATTTTTATGCTAGTGATAGACAGAAAAACATGGGTAGAGTGAAGGGTACACAACCTTTTCTCCTGGTTCTCTGCACCCTGAGCAGAAGGGAGTTTGTGTAACTGAAACCAACTGCATCCTCTTGTGCAGCCCTCTACTTTCACAGTATACACAGTATATATCCCCTACCCCACTCTGACAGCATACCGGCCATAGTAGGATATGTTTCATCCAATGACATTTTAGTGTAAAAGAGAAAGTGGCCTGAGAAACAGGACCAGAAACAAAGCTTATTTGGAACTGCAAGAAGTTACTTCTTTTCACATAAACTCAGAAGAGCTGGTGCCCCTTATGTTAGTGAGTAAATACACAGATTTGAAAATAAAATTAAAATTATTTTACAGAACAAATAATAGGAATGTGCTCACATTTAATTTCTGATATTAACATTTTTGTTTAAAAAAATGTAGAACTTATAAAACTTCAGAAAACATCATAAAATTAAGTCTTCATAGAAAGTCAAGTCTCTTTTAAAGTGTAGAAAGGCAAAGATTAGATAGTGCTAATAAATTCCTGTGACAGGATTCGTTTCAGGCTTGCAACTACATTTCTTCCTTTACTGTGAAAAATTTTACTCATGCTGTGTATAATGTGCAATCTCACTCAAAGATTTCATAGGCAGTGGTGGGCTGTGTCAGCCAAAGCAGCTCAGTGATATCTGCATTAATACTGCACACATCAGAACAAGAATATGGGAAAAATGAAGGTCATGCCTAGAAACTAAGCACCAACTAAGGTGCAGGGGATGTGCCATGGAAAGAAATAGAAGAGTTAAGGAGAAGAGAGATTTGACATGTACAGGTGAGGAACTGGAGACATTAACGAAAAAAAATTTCAGAGAGAGACCAAACTTTTCTTCCAGGGCAAAATCCAGTTTTAAAATTGCCTTCCTGATGCATTTAACCACATATGTTCCTGGAAAATCCAGTAGCAATTTGGAAGATTCTCTTGTGGATTTATTTGTGCACACTCATATTTGCTCTGTGCTGAGCGTGATTCTAATAATAGCTGCCATGGAACAGAAACTTGAATGCCATAAGACAACCAACAAAAATAGGTGTTCTTGTAGCTTTCTCTTTAAATTTTGTTATTTATCTTTTTATATTTTCTGTTTTCTTCTCTTTCTAGCAAACATATTTAACACAATTTGGTTGCTCTGATCTATATACTAGATTAAAATATACTGTGCAATACTAGTATTCATCTCATATGCATACTTTAAGGTCATTATTTATCCTTAAGTGATTTAATAAATACTTGCTTTTTACAATTTCAACACACTCTCTTTTTGATTCTTGCAGCTATCCAGAGTCTGGTCGTCACAAAGGTGGCATAAAGCTCTGAACTATATTCAGTGTTTCTCTGTTGACATAATACTGAACCTAACTTTGCATTTTGCTGTCATCTTTGTATAATGCATTTCTTACACATGCTTTGCAAATCATTAAAGAAAAATTAATTAATAATTATTTCCTTTTTTTTACACCTTATTGTTTTCTCTTTATTCACAGAGGTGGAACATGAGACAGTTCTACAGCTTCCCCATAACTACTCATTTGCCAAAAGAAAACAAAATATATTTTGCCTTTAGACAATCTGCATTGATATATTGAAATAGCAGCGAAGGGGGAAAAAAGCCCATAATGCTTCATTAGTTAATTGCGCAGAGCACAGCTCTTTAGGGGTAAACAAGTGAAGGACATTTGCTGAATGGTCCATGCCCATCATGCATATTATGGTCTAATGGTGCTAGTAATGGTAGGAGGCTCCTGGAGAGTCATCTGTCAAATTAGCACACTGAATTATTTATTGCCTCAGAGTAAAATTGTGGAAGGGAGCAGCTGAGACCAGTTCGTAAGAAAATATGAGATAAAGAAACAACTCCTCCCCAAAGTAACTAATACAACTGCTTTGTGTGCTCAGTAATGTCACTAGTATTTGTAAACATCAGCAATATTTAAATTGTGTGTGTAAAGAAAATGGGATGTGCATATAAGTTCTAATAAACAATGAAGACTACACATACATGCATGATGTATCTGCCACATAGACATAAAAATATGTACAGATGATTAGCTTTATGTTAATCATGGCTATAATTTATATTAATGCAAAACTGATTGCAGTAATTTCTGCTATATACTTTATAGTAGTTATGCTATGTAAAAATGTGTATATGGTATTTTATATATGTTATTTTTAGAAAATTATTAATTAGAAAATGAAAGTGTATAAATTCGATGAATAGTGCTCTTCAGATGGAACCACTTGTTCTTTCTCTGCAGTTCTCAGCATGTAGATTCTCTACAGATGTACAGTGTTAAAACTATTTCATAAAAACATGAAATAAATTTTGTAGTCACTGAAGAATATATGCCTTACTGCAACTGTATCTGATGACTATGAAGACATGTAAAATTTTTCAATTTACATTGTGTTGAAAAGAGTTGTTGCTGGAGTTCTTTGCTTGTAATAACTTGAAATTTATCTTTATTACTCATTATCCCTTTTTCACTCCCTGCTATCTTTATCCATTATAAGTTATCAAAGTCATGGTAAAGCTCCAACACTTCTGATGACGAATGTCTGCTGTGAACAGATCTTCAGCCCCAGGTGCATTTCATGGCACCTAAGTGTCCTGTATCTTAATCCCTAGGCTGACTGTACCCGTGTTTTCCTCAAAGTTGTTTAAATGAGTTTTGTGACGTCTGACACCACAAGGAGATATGTGCTATGAGTTGTCACTAACCTGTTGAAGGTATTTTAGACTGCATATTGACTTAACTAACTTGCATGGTCCCATTCTGTAAGGCACTGAACAGTCCCATGAATAATTTCATCATGAATTTCAGTGAGGCTGATCACCAACAGTACAGTTAAATGTGTTAACACATGTTCTCCTGCATTTAAAAACACATATCCCTTATGAGACGTTTTAGAGATCGTTTACTTGCTCTTTAAATTTCGTAGCTGCAGGTTTGGTATTTTTTCAGGCATCAGGTCTTTGGAAGAGGTTATTCCCCTCTGGATACATGGATTTGTTCACTTGATATCCTGGCTACGAAACTAACCTCCTCATCTTTGGTTAATCCAGAGAACACCAATACCTGCTTTTTTACTGTATCAGGTATTCATAGTGCTGCTAGCTATATTTGCTTTCCAGCCACGGTATAGAGCTAAACGTGGGATTCTGGAGGCTTTGTTATCAGGGCACTTCCTCAAAATATTCTTTAACATTTTATAGAAATGATTACTTCTTCACTCATAGCTTTGAGTTTTTCTGTTGTTTGTCGTGCAAAGACAAAAGCAGCCTCTGGGAGAAAAGCAGGATCTTCCATGGAGCAACGCTCCATAGCTTTTTAGCTATGTTATGGAGACAGGTCTTCAGGACCAAGACAGCTAACAGATAGTACACTTTGCTAGTAACGACTACATGGAGAATTTACTACTTCAGACAAAGATGTTATGTACTTGAATACGTGTAGAAATCAACGCTACCAACATTTCAAATACTTCATTGTGTGAGTATTTTTCTTTTTTTCTTGCAACTTTAAGTTCAAGGGCTCAGTATTTCCTGTTCTAAATATCATTTAGTCCCTCTAGCACTGATATTTTGAAGCTTGCACCTACATGTCAGGCACTAGGAGAGGAAGGTCAGAAACCTGAGATGTGAAGGAAGAGACCCTCACCTCTCTTCAGCATACCAAAAGACATGCTAATAACCAGTACTAAAAATACCTCTTGGCATGATTCCCATGTGAAGAAACTTAACTGAAGGGAACATTTATGTTGGTAAATATCTGCAAGCCAAAATTGGTATTAATACTGATGATCAAATAATGCATTGTGGTGTTTTAAAGAAAATATCTGAAAATATTTCTGCTTCAATGATTTTCTCAGACTTTATCTCCTTAAATGTATGACTTTTTCATTTTATTTCTTACCTCTTCTTTCCTTTTTCATAGATTTGTACATGCACATGCACACACACGCACACTGGGTCTTTAATGCTGCAATATTTATCTATGTGTGTGATGGTTTAAAATGTCTGTAAAAAAGCATTTTAGAAATGACAGTGTACAGTTGTTATAAACATACTCCATGAACTAGCACTTGTAAAAATCCCACCACTTAGATGTAGGCTTGCAGATATTTTTGTTTAATTGTATAAGATTTGTATGAGAAGTAAAATTAGCAATGACGACTGGACAAAGCGAAGAAAAAAGCTATTGTTGGTGTAACATCGGATAATTGTTCCTCAATATTTCACATTTAGATAGCCTGACTGCTTAATGATTATTCATTTGAATAAATTTTTTCTAGATATGTGGCCTTAGAAAAAAATCTAAATTTCTGGAGACTGAGGATTTTTACCTGTGAATCTAAAATTTCATTGTAAGTTTTCCTCTCACAGAAAGAGTGAAACTATACTTCCACTCCATGTTCGCTGCCTGGCAGGGGGAAGAAAGCACAGAAATAACAAAGAATGGAACCACCTTCGAGTCTATACGACAAGCAGACCACCACCTTAGTGCTGGACGGTAGACAACATTCAGCTGTTCAAGTCCACCTAAAGCTGAAAGAAAGGTACCTATCCTCTGAAACAAGGCCAAAAAGTCTGATATAATTGCCATTTACTACCCAGTAAAAAAGAAAAGGAGTTTCAATGACAAAACACTGGCGAAGCAGCTGATGCAGCAAAGGACTGTTGGTCCTACTTTGATTAGCGTCTTGTGGGCTGATCAGTAAATGTGCTCTGAAGCACTGTATACATGTGTTTGCAACAAACAACTTGTATCTTGTAAACAGCTGACATCTGCTCAGGATCACATGGGAGCAGAGCCTACTTTCTTCAAATTTGAAACTATTATTCTAGGAATAAAAAACCAAATGACAACTGAAGTGTGTCAATTCAGAATTATGATCAAAATCCTTTGTAAAAGAACAACGAAGTCCCTACTTTGTGTAAAGGGTTGTATGTGAACCATAAGCAAAAGGGAAAGCCTGTTTGTATTTTTATTTATCAGCTGGAACTGGCTTTGGAAAGCAAAAAACATTTAATAATAACCACTTTTTAAAATGTTGTTTTGTTGTCACAAGGATTAGGTTCTGTCAGCTTTTCTCCTGTTGAATATTACTTTGCTTGCAGAAATCTTGCTGGCATCAATTAAACTTTGTGATGGTAATTATTTTGCATACAAGCCTGAATAAATGAGTTGCCATAGCCAGGTACGGATCTTAGGAGACTATATTCTGAAGACTGATAATACACGATGCATTCTCTAATGGATCATGCAGTAGCACATGTTTCATCTACATTAAGCATGGACACATAATCATGTCAAAGATTATACTAGTGTAAAGTTTTCATATTGGACTTTTTCTGGGTGCAGGAAGGCAGGCAGTATCAGATTAACGTAAAGACAGTGCAGAATATTTGAGTATAGCAGATCAGTACTTTACATTCTGAGGCTGCAGCCCCTTGTTGAACATGCATCTGGCTTTAAACTACTACCAAGTTACAGCTGCAGTAAGTACATCTAAATGATCCAGTTTGCTTAAATATGAACCCTCACCCAAACAGCAGTTCTTAGATTGCACCCACTGTACATCCATTAACTTGTACTATAGCTGAAGGCTGGCTCCAGCCTGAGTCTAGCTCATAAAGAAACCCAGACATATATGGAACAGTGGCTTAAGCTTGAGCTAATCCCCTTTGGGAATTATGGATGTAGTACTGGCTAGTTTTCTCCCAGTCATCACCGGTGATCAAAACTTCTCCTTTGCATTGCACTATGCGACCATTTCTTTGCAGTGCCATGCAAAAATTCATGCAATCTAGGATCTAGACTTCTGATGTTTATGCCAGTTCTCCATGACTATTAGGAGGAAGGTTATTTAATGCAAAATACAATTTGAAATTTGTTAGCAGTGAGGTATATTTGGGTGCGCCAAAAAACATCTCTCTGTTGGGTCCTTGTAACAGAGGTTGACATTTGCAGAATAGTCTAACTGCCCAATATCAGAATATGGTTTTGAAGATTGTCTGCTCTAAAATGAGAGGCTGTATTTTCTTCCTATGAAAAGTGGCAAATTCCACAGAGATCCTGATGGTTCATGACAATGAAATTACAAGGAAGAACAAAGAGGTCAAGTCATCAGGAAAATACCTTTTCCTGCCCTGATCTGCAGTCTCCTTTTGCGTTTAAACCTAGAAGGATTCCATCAAGTGGACCTCTGCCGCAGCTCAGGAAGCAAACTCCATGAAGGCAGCTTTGTGTCACTGCTCCACTGGACACAGGGGCACAAGAGTTACATTAAAAGGACAGGCGGAGTATACTCCAGCTGTGGAATTAAGGACAAGCAACATCGCAGGTCTGAATGCTTTTAAGGACAAGGATCACCACTGCTCAAGATGCCTTCTCTCTATTCCCGCACTGTGGCTGCATGGGGACAAGAGCAAAGGGAGACCCCTCCTGTGTGTGGCTGTATAGGTGCGGGAGGCTTGTAGGACATGCACAGAGAACAGCAGGATATGCACAAGGGAAGTCATGAAACTTTATTGAAAGATCAACAGAGGACCACAATGGCAAAGCCTGAACAGCTATCCCAGCACATTACTATTTCATGCATGGTATTAAGGAGAACAGTAGTAAGGACTGTGGAATATGATGGACAGCTAAAGGTAGTAGGGAGGGAGGGGAGAAGTAATGAATGAGTGAGGAGAGAAGGGTGAATGGTTGAGGAGAGGAGGGGTGAAGGAGTGAAGAAATTGTGGGTAGGAATAAGGTGTGAAGGTCAGGAGAGAGGATGGACAGCTGAAGGTAGTAGGGAGGGAGGGGAGAAGGGGTGAATGGATGAGGGGATTGTGCATGGGAATAAGGTCTGACAATTAAGAGAAATGATGGTGTATCTGGCTTCTGGTAATGTTCCTCCAATAACAGGGTCAGGCTTGATGGATGGCATTTTTTATGTTGGTATAAAGGAATGTCGGTGCTTTTCCCTATTCAGCCCAACCTATTTTCCCTGAGCACTGTGAAGTGCTCAAACACCTCTGCCTGGCCGTTAGCTACCTCAGCGCACAATCCCGAGTAGCCTGAAAGTGGCAAAGTCCAACTCTAGGTCCTGTGATGCTCCTGCAAGAGATCTAAGGCTTTGACAACAAGAGGTGTGTTAGGAAAAAGAGGCCAGCCTCTCTGACAGCAGCATCTTCTGATGAATAGAGCAGAGATTACAGTGCAACTGGCCCAGAGGAGATTTGCCAGCAGCACAAGACATCATGCACAAACAGCAAGGCCAGTTTGCATATTTTGTGACCTTGTAAGCAAATTTCTTGCACACAATATGTCAGAGGGTTATGGGATGTGCCCAGTCTGTACAAGTTAGATAAAGCCTGGAGTAGAAAGGCTGTAAGGGCATGAATGCAGCTTAGATGGACCCAGCAAGTTTACTTTGAAAAGCAGAAGTTAACATTTGGACCTGCAATAGTTGCACTTTACAATATAAAAGCAACCATATACTGTGAAGTAAACTTGCAAAGCAAAAGTTTTAAGACATTTGATCAGCCACATGTATATATATATTTATATAGGTTCTAAAGAAATAGCTTCTTTATACCCACAGACTATTACACTTGCAAAATTTATTTGGGAGAAAAAATTTCCTTGAGAATAGTCTCAATTTCTGATAGCAAGCTTCCAAATTTTCTTGTTATTTCTTCAAGAGAGAAATTTAAACCTTTGTTTTAAATTTCAAGTCTAATTACAGATCATGTGAGTTAAATGGGGAAGGTAATTTATCTGTGTTAATTACAGCAGTGGACATTCCACTCTTTTTGAATATCAGCAGGAATAATATAATAAAAGGTCTTGCTACAGGAGCTTTTTCTCGTAAACCTACTTCTTTACTTTCCCAAGTGTTCTTGAGTAAACAGACAGCAGCACTGGATAATAAATATAATTTGTCACCAGTTCATTTTGTGTGACTGGTAATGATTCTGGATGATTAGTCTGGTATATTTCTTTCTACTTTAGTTTTGTCATCAAAAGATTTCAATTATATACTTCATTTCTTGAGCTGGAAAAAAGTCACTCTTTAGAAATAACCTTAATTTACCAAATGCAGCGTAGTTTTAGTAAGTTGTGTTTTGTTACATGGAAACTCATGTAATTTGAAATAATTATGTTGTTGAGCACGTATGCAAGACTATAGATATTTAACAGGTCTATTGTAAGTGTATATAAAAAAATAGATTCAAACCCTGTATTAGAAAATTCTTTGATGAACTGAATTCTTATGACTACATCTACTTCACAAAGAGATTTTATGCACTTACTGCTTCTATTTTAATTCTACTCATACAGGTTATTTATGAAACTCATAATTTACATGCAGCCTCTTAAATAACATAGTAATTGAAATCTTCCCTTTGATTTATACTTTCATAAAAGTACACTAGTTCTGTAAATGTTTTATAACCAAACTCACACTGGATCACAGAAAACTTGTGTTTTTGTGAAGAGAAGATATAAAGATGCCTTTCATATTATTTTCTTCAATGAAAGGCCACCAAGATTACTGTGTTGAGCTTCCTAGCATTTACTGCTGTCTTTGCTATGTGCCCAACTCTGTTTATATTAAGTGGCCTTTAAGTCTCTAGTCTAAAGCAATAAAATGAAGGCTTCCCGTCTTATTGATTTGGCGAAGCCTATTTTCACACTAATAAAATGGAACCCAGTTTACTAACATATACTTTTAGCCAATGTCTGTAAATGAACCCCAGTCTTGACAATTTTGGAAGAGGTCAACCTAGAGTAAGCAGGTCATATCTGTGGTAAATCAACTTCCAGGAACAGATCACTGGACACAATAAAAATCAGGAGTGGTTTTTTAAGAGACCAACTTGAACCCTCCTTAACCAGAAAATAACATCTGACCTTGGCAGTGAAATTTATCACAACATTTCAATTAAAACTTGGCAGCCACATAAGCAATACATTGTGCTGTTACAACTGACCTTATTGCCGGAAGCATATATGGGAAGGGAGGCTCAGGTAGTCTGCCGGCTGTTCTGTAAATATGAAGGATACACAGCACAAGATTTTCCTGGTGGTGTCTGAGATTTACTAAGAGCCTCATTATCATTCTTTCTCAATAATTAAATTACTGGTTGCCTAATGATGTTGATAATCATTCAGTATATGTTTTTCATTTCTAAGTACATGTACATTAATATTAATGTAGTTCTGCTTACATCTTGTTCTTCATGATGAATGAAAACTGCCTAGTATAAGAAATAACTATTCCATTTTCTAGAATAAGAAGTTTGACAAGGAACAGAGCTAGGTTATGTTCTGTTTTATGGTAGCTCCCCAAACAACAAAGAAGGAAGAGTCCACGCGAGCCATGTTATTTGACATCTAAGGCTTCCACAAATGTTGTCTTCTGTTTTACTGAGCTGGTTATTGTAGCTTCTCCTCTTGGAGTATGCAGTGTTTGGGGGACAGCCCTGCTTCTGCAGGTCCGCAGGTCTGCAGTACTGGAGCACGACAGACCCGTGAAACATCTGAGCCCGACTTACTGCACTGGTCTCCAGCCTCCGTGGCTCAGAGAGGAGCACGATTTCACATGCTTTCTGCTGGCTGTCCCCAGCTGTTCTGGCGGGGGCTCAGCTGCTGGTAGGAGTCAGCAGGGCTTGAGACGGGGGGCCGGGAAATACCTCAATTTTCCCACAGACATTGACAAATTATATTAGCATATCTGCTGATGAGAAACCAGAGTTCACCTTCTGTCGGGCTCTTGGAAGAAAGGACCTGCAGAAGAGCTTATAGCTGCCCTCCGCCCCCCTGAGACCAGTGCCCAGCCAGGATTTTGTAACATCAGGTGACTTATGTAGGTCCCCTGCTTGAGACGTGCATGCTTTTCTTCTGACATATCTGTCTAGCAAGCCTAGTTTTAGGTAAAAAGATTTTTAGAGTTACGTTTTCTTTAGCAGTTTTTCTGCAACACTTTTTCACATTTGATGATTTTTTCTTCAACAGCTTTTTAAAATGGTCTTCAAAACCCTCCCACTGTTCCTTCAGTGGTAAAGACCCCCCCAAACATGCACACAGACACACACACACACAACTTCCAATTCTATTGAAATACACTCTCTAGGAACAATTTTCTGCAGTTTCTATTGTTATTCTAGCAGCCCTGTTCAGGCTGCACAGACCAGATCCTGCCTCCCTCCTGCAGGCTGCATTCTGCCAGGTTGTTGCAGGCAGAACTGCCATGAACAATGGAAAGAACATCTTGCTGAAAGTTTGTCTATGTGATAAATCAAATGTCTGAAATACATATTGCTTTTAACACTTGAAAACAGTAGCAGCTAATATACCACAGGTGTGCACCAAGTATTATTATGGGAAGTCAATGTGTAGGCAAAAGGAATGATCTCAGTTTTAGGTCAGCGAAAGAAATTTGCTTCTATTGTTTTGTTCCTGTTACAACTAGTTATAAAGAGACTGTACAAAAGCCTGATACTAAGATCTCACGACTTCTGTTTCACCCCTCTAACCTGAGAAAACAAGATGGTTAAATATTCTCATGCAAGCTATGCTTCATCCTTGTTTGTGCTCAGGCTATTTTTTATTCTAAACAATCATCATTTCACATGTGTTTACATTTTCTAACGGGTATTTTATTATGTCACCTCCTTTTAATATACAAAAATATTCCTGTGTCATTAGATGTGGAAATATTCTTATGGATTTCCAGGAAGAGGCCAAGTCTTCTCATGCTTGATTTACTTCCCAAAGGTGGTGTCAATCACTTCCTGAGATTTTGTATTTCAGAGTGTTCATGCTGCATAACTTTTTGCAGAATATGGGACCTCACCTGCTCATTTAAGCAACTGGACTTATTCCTGTTTAAGCAATGAATTTAATGAAGGAAACCCTACTGGTTTATGCTGTTCAGTGGCTCAGATGAGATGACTAGAGTGTGTCTTCCGATTTTATAATCTATGACCCTATAATTCAGATTACACTGAATCAAGTCTAGACTCAGAAGTTTCTTTGCAGTCAGGGGACACAATGAAACAGTAAGAATGTGACAGCAAGGGAAGTTAGAAAGAGGACTAACGGGATCCCACAGCACAGCAAGGTCCAAGCACCAACATATCTTCTTCACCCAACCTGCTACAGACTGTGACAACAGTAATCTGCTGGCAGAGACGTGGGTGGGATACAGACATGTGGCATGTCTGCCTTTCGTGGCTGTGCCAGATGGCCCTGGGAAAGTGTGAAGGGGGTACTGACCTGTTGTGGCGTAGGAGAGGCTGGCATACGAGGGACTGTTCCCTTGATGAGAGAGGAATCCTAATTCTATGGATGACGTCCTTTGATAGCCCTTGAAGAGCAGTTCCTATAGCTTATTTTTCACCTGTGGGAATAAATGGCACTGGCTTCTCCCACTGGAATTCACCAGCAATCTGGCTAGATGAATTTCAAGAGTTCATGAACATTTATATCTGAATAAATGCAGCTTCTAAAAAATAGAGACCGAGAACGAAAAGAATAAAAAGAATCAAGAATGACACCTGAGTGATGTACTAGGCTCATTTGCTTGGCACATAGAGCTACCTTTGGTGCTCTGCTACTTAATTTCAGAGCAGTAGGCAGGCATTCAACACAGTACCCAGGGAAAACAGAGAAGGAACCACTCCGTGATTCAGACTGGATAGCTGTACAGCGCAATACAGAGTCGTAAAGTGACCCTGCTCTGAATCTCTTTCTGAACTGACGCTAAAGAAATTATTGTTGCATTCATGAATATTTTGTTCCAGATAGTGGTGTGCTACTCATTTTAAAGTTGATTTCTCTTCATCTACTATCAGCTTCACAGCAAATTCCTGTATTTTTTTTTTAGCAAGGACTGTTTTTTTTTTATTCTGTGTTAAAGAAATAATGAATCAAATTCACATGTGAAGTATCACATGTTTTCAGGTTCTGCTTCATAGAATCACCTAGAGAGGCCCTTTTTCCACGGAAGACATTTTATGCAGCGTGCGTATAGGCACTAGTATGACTTTATTAAGATACAGGCTTGCAGGATCTTCCCACGGGACAGGAGCATTTTTTTCTCTTGCTCTGTCTGATTTCATTAGATTTTGTTATTTATAATGTGATTCTTGCTTGAGTCTGAACCTGAGCAGGCTAAAAAAAGTGCTAATGGGTGCAATTATTATTGCCCATTTTACGTCCTGACTATGAGCTTTTAACGTGGGGATGTAAGGGGTAAAAACCCACTTCGCTATCCTTACATAAAGAACAGAAAAGCCAGCCTTCATCTGGTGAGTGGAAGATCTGCTTCCTTACCTGCTCTCTTGTGTTTGTACATCCATTAACTAGTCATTGGATAAAATACAGAAGCAGTTCTGGGAGCAGAGCCATGGTCCCTTACCTCACAAGCGAGTGCCCTAATCATAGGGCTAGAGCATCAGATTCACTCTTGTGAGATCTTTCTGGCTGAATAAATCGTGAATTCCTTCTGCATAATGGCACACCTTCAGCAGAAGGGGTATGCTTGCCTTGCCTCCCCAGGCAGCTTGTATTCCAACGACTTTAATAGAAATTTGAACACCTACGGCAGGAGAGGGGACTGAATCTCTGTGTATCACTCTTTTTTTTTAGATAATAACTTGATCCACTGAACTGGGAAAACAGCTTTTCCTTTGGCTGTGCTTTAGATCAAGGTGTCTGACACAATCGCACTTTAAAAAGATGTAATTCCTTTTGGGGTGTGTTAGGCTCACTCACTAAAGGTGGACATAAGCTTGAGCCTCTCTAAGGGAGAGCTAGATGACTGGGAAACTTCAAAGTCACAGAGTAGTTTATGAGGTTCAGACACTTCCAGAGTTAGCTGGCAATGGAGAACAGAGTCATAATTTAGGACTTCAGTGACTAACTTCTGCCCTAGTCTTGCTTGCTTTAAATCCTTTATTGCATTTGGCTCTAACACAGTGTGGGCCTCCTTTAAGACCACTATCATTTTGTAGTAGGAGTATAGCAAATTGTCAGATACTTAAACCAATATTCCCTCCAGGTGAAAATAGCTATTTGGAACAACCCCTTCCTATTAATTCTGCAACCTGATTATAATTTTCTTGTATAGCCTACTCTAGAAATACAATGACCAAGATTAAATTAATTCTGTTCTGTCGTTACTTAAATATACCATGCAATATAAATGAAAAATGTGGTTGAATATAAAAAGGTCTGTGGTTTAATTTATGCAATATTTGCATTCTTGTCTTTATTTTAGAAAAACGTGCCCTGTACGTAAATATACTCAGAAACAATAGAATCAGAAAAATTAATGATTGTGATTGAAACCAGATATTCACCCTGACATATCATACGAGTTGCAGATTTGAAAGAGAAAGTCTGTTATTTAGCAGCGATATGTCTGAGACAGAAATTGAGAACATTAAGACACAGAGTATTATCTGAAAAGTGTAATTGTAAAGCTACCACCGTAGAATAAGTACCAATTATTAATTAATTCTTACAATTATATGGGAAAAAAGATAATGCTGCTACAGCCAGAAATAGCTAGTAACTGTTTAGTAATTATTTTTTAACTAAAAAGTTAGAATAAAAATAATAATGTATTTAAAAATTAATTTAAGTATTTAATGATACTGCTTTTTCACCTTAATAGTAATTTACAACTCTCACATTCTTTAATGTAATTCTGCTGAAAACTGAAGAGATCTTTTCAGTAGTATCTTGTTCTGATTCCAACAGCACTTTTAAGAAGTCTGCAAAAAGAAAAAGCATTATAATTTATTTGTGCATAGGAAGGCACACTATCAAGAATTGTATACTCTGACACCTTGATGAAATAGCCATTTCTACCAGGAGAGCGCGCAGAAAGGTGCGAGTCAAGTGGGGAGAAACAGTTAGCATTGCCATCTCCAATGTTACAAGAGCCAACATGACATTTTTTACTTAAACCAAGGCTTCTCTTTCACTGAGCTGCCATAAAAAGGTATTTTATCTGTTCAGGTTAGATTTTTGTAAACATTATTATAGTTATCATGCTAATTTTAGGACTCATCTTGTAACCTACTATGTGTTTAACCATTTTGCAGACAGAACACATTCCAGGTAAAGTGCAGTCACGGTGGTGAAAGAACGAATGGATACATCTGATGCTCTGGGGAACCTATATTTCCACATACAAATTAATATTCTTTTTCATAGCTACCTCACATTTTCATGTTTCATTATTTTAATTACTTATTATTATGTCATAATAACACAAAGATATTAAGAAACTTCAGGAATGCCAGCAGCAGAGCCATTCTCCTCATAACAGTACTGCTGGAGAATGGACACTTCTGCTGAAATTCATGTAGGCCTTACTGAAGGGAAAATGATACCCTGACTATAAGATTGCAGACAAAATTCCTCAGAATTTTAGGTAATGAAATGTATTTGTCCTCCACCCTTCACATTTTCCTTACATGTAAGAGAGATTTATTTTTATTATTGTATTATTCTTGGCAAAAAATTGGCTAAACTTCTTTCTGACACTATAAAAAACCCCCGATACGTATTAGGTATCTGATAAAATGTTTGGTTGTGTCCCTCTACTGGTAGGATGAAAAACAGCTTGTTGTTTATTTCTTCTTTCCATTTCTATGATGTTTCCTGCCTGTCTTACCAGGGGTTGAGGAATTTCAGATTTCAGGAAAATCTAAAGGAAATGGTTTAAATCACAGGAATTGTGTATTTTATTAAAATATGTCTTCAGATGTTGATTCCAAGAATTTATGTGGAGATAACATGTCTTAAAAAAATGAAAAAGATGAGGCTACAAAACCTGAAATATTCAAATATCTTAGCAATCCAAGATACAAATCTATTCAAGTGAAACAGACCTGCCTTTAGTTTGTGATCCTTCAAGCCTCCAACAAGGTCGAAAACATGATAATCCATGATTTAATATAGCAAAAAGTGAACACAGCAAGAGCCATTTTTCTGGGTATTTCAGACTGGCTAGAAGTTTTGCTCAGCACTAGGAACAATCTAGATGAGTTCTGGCCTGCATTCACGTGGTTAGGTCATGAGCTGGACAGAGAACAAATCTGATTCATATTTGTTGTTCTTGATTTGACCTCATTAACTGCAGGCAGAATTCAGTTTGGAACAAATAGCGAATTTTGTGTGTGGGGGG
>Ga0065711_1000298_pt1 | contig 74331 bp, 32 predicted proteins | sample Hoacrofraction12_FD_59098 | JGI IMG/M metagenome (GOLD analysis project Ga0065711, IMG submission 59098) | Hoatzin crop microbial communities from Cojedes, Venezuela - Epithelial fraction 12 v2 (version 2) | ecosystem: Host-associated > Birds > Digestive system > Esophagus > Crop | place... | reverse complement strand
TCAAGACCCACCTGGACAAGATCCTGTGCAGCCTACTGTAGGTGACCCTGCTTCGGCAGGGGGGTTGGACTAGATGACCCACAGAGGTCCCTTCCAACCCCTACTATTCTGTGATTCTGTGATTCTGTGACATTTGTTACATGAACTGTTTTCTCTGCCTACAGAGAAATAAATGCTTTTCCCTTAAGGAAGGAGGTGAGAGAATTTCTCTGTTGCTTCTGGTTCACGACAATCGATGCCTCAGCCTTTACAGAATAATTCCAAAAGACAAACTTGGTCATACCTGACTGATAAGAAGAAACGTGCTTTACTGAATATACTTGTGCATGATGTAACAACCTGACACAGCAAAAACATAGCAAAAAAACCCCTGATGGTTTCATTATGAATGGAAATAAAGCTGTCGGGACACAACTGAACACCTGGCAGCTCCTGTCAGTAGCTGCAACCACAATATAGTCACCATATCCAAGCACACTCAACTGAGTAGAAGATGGAAGCTGGTGCATCGTGCAATAACCACACTGAGGTCAGAATCCAATTTTAATGATGTGATGAAACCGTGATGCAATTCTTACATGTCATACATGTGCACAGGCTCAAACAGACACTATCAGTGCTACCCCTTGGGTCTAAAACCAGAATTTCCATACACACAGAAGAAGAACGTGTTAGCAGTAGAAATACATAGCAATTTTATCTTTGCTGTGGAGCACTCGGAGACCAAGATCTCAAATTTACTTATATAAGCCTAAATTCTACAATAGGTTCCTGAACGAGTCTGATGTATCCAATGTAGAACTTTATAAAGCATATCAAGTAATATTTTTTAGCTTATACTTATGTAGCCGTTCTTGCTCAGTGGGCTCAAAATCTCTTACAGCCTATGTTGTTGACAACACTTCCCCTAAGTATTTATTACCAACATAACAAGCCTTTCTCTGAATCGTCATGTCAGGAACTTAATTTTTGATATACAATACTGTCCACTACTGTTGTGTTCCTCTGGAAGAAAAAACGATTGTTGGAAATGTGTCCATTGCATCTTGATGACATTTTCATTGCAATTAGCAATTCTCAGGTCAAACAAGAGTACAGTCCAGAGACCACAAGTGAGCTGACTGGTTCGAGGGTGTATTAAACACATAACAGACTGAGGTTCAGATCTCACTCTGCCTAAATCAGAGGACAGCATTGAATGTGACCCTCCCAAAATTTTACTGGGCCATTTTTGCTTTTGCAGTGGTCCTAGCTTTTCTGTGTCCCTGCTATGATCACGCTGATAAGAAAAGTTATGAATGTGTAAAATCCTGAAGTTTTTCACAGAGTGGAGCTATTGTTTCCTGGCCAGTCCTGGTGTTAACCATTCCATACAGCCTAGCTTTTTTCCTTTAGCACAGGTACAGCGAAGACAGGGATTCAAGGCTGAACAGCAGTTGAGACATTCATTTGACTAGGCAAGGTTTGGCATCCAGAATTGGAACTTAAAGTGTAACAAGAAGAACCTCACGCTTAAGCTTATAAGCTTTAACTCCTATCATGACACTCGTGTTTGAACAGGTTGAATGTGCAGCTGAAGTCTCTAATGCCTGCTAGAGCTTTGGGATTGTCACTTACTTATGCCACCCACCTCATAGCTGCTGCTCTTCTAGCAATCCACCTGCTTTTCACTACTGTGAGATCAATATGACCGGTCAGGACTATCCATGGGCCAACTTTGTCCACTAATGTCAGAAACAAGATTCCACACCTCAGCCACTTTTATTGCGGTCACGTGAGCTGCTCACAGCTGGCACAGCGTGGGCAGGCACTGCACTCCCAGTCACTTTGTTATTTTTTTCAAGGAACAAGGAAATGGCAATGGCAGGTGTGAAAACGAAAAGCAGCAGGATTCATTCCTGTGGTCCAAACACCACTCAGTTGCAAATGATTTCCATCAGAATAAAAGTGTATGGACTGGGGCTGCAAAAGGTCTATAATTTGGGAGATACAAGGAATGACACCACTTAAACAGAGGTAGGTGGTAAGTAGGATGAGGTAAACCTGGGGAATACACCTTTAAATATTTTGTAATTCAGAAAGAAGGGAGTGAGGAATTGTAAGTTTTCTGAGCAATGAAAACAGTGAAGAATTCCACTGAAAGATTTACTCCTAAAAATATTTAGGAATATTAATGATTTGTGCCTCTCTGGGCTAACACATGTATTAACTTGGGTTGGGTTGTCCTCAAGTATGATGTTTTCAGAAGATGGAGCTGTAAGAAAGAAAGATGGGAAAGAGAGGTCTCCTTATGCTAAATTTACTGTTATACAGAAATAGTAACAGAACTGTTTGCTTTAAGAAATGGCAAAAGGATAACCAAGACCAAACCAATGAAAAAAAAATCCCAAGATCCAAAAAGATGACCAAAAAAATCTGAAAAGAGTCCACGTATGCTGAAAAATCATTTTACATTTGTAGGTCAGAAGTTTATGTTTGCAGTATCGTGAAACGAATGTGCCGGGGGAAATATATCACTCTCATCTTAAGGCATGATAACGTTTTCAATACATTGATTAGTTTTATCCAGATGATAGTAGTAGTTAGACACGTGTAACCCTTAAAACTTAAGAAAATGCTTTCCTCAGTTACTCTCCCTCCCCTCAGTGTCACCCTTTTTGTTACAAGGGCTGTTAAACCAAATCCTCTGCAACAAACATATGCAGAAAAATTACAAAGGTTCCAAAACAGAACTACGTATATCCTTCATGTCAGTGAGTATGAAAATTGTGCTAAATTAACGCTTGAATCAATGGCCATTGTGTTGGTCATTTGACGGCTTTTTTTACTGCCTTTGTGCTTGTTGTATCCTGGAAGCTGTGCAAACAAATCAGGTGTGCAAATGAGATTGTAGCCAGGAAGATTTGGGTTTTTCTCTGTTATTTTATACTTTAATTTTTTTATGACTCTCTTGTGTCTAGTTTTGTTTATAATGCCTTGTGGCAGATCCTATTTGTGACTTACCATTTTAAAGCAGTTTTTTTATTTCATCTCTGTAGAATTCCCTCTGGAGGATGCTACCAAGCAGGCTAATCATGCCAACAAAGCCTACCGTAGTACAGGAACTGGGGAAAAGCAGCAGATTATGTTATTGCACATCTGCAGGAATGTCACATTCACCTGGGCTGCTGCAATACAAGTCCCTTTTTTTTTTTTTTTTCTTTTTTTTCCAGAATGGGTGGAAATGATTCGCAGTCATTCATGCTGTATATCATTACTTTCCCTGACATGTAGGATGAGAGAATCAGTGAGCAGAGTTGGAGCAGGAAACTGAAACAGTGCTTTATGCACTTCTCGCCACACAATCCATTTCAATCTGTTGAACTGTCCAGCAGGTTGACAGTGCCAATCACAAGGCATCCCACCCCAAAATTGTCAACTGATCAAATAACTGCCCAAACACAGCAAAACACCTACTAGGATTCTAATTTTCTTATATTAAAAGATATGAAAGTTTTTCTTGTGATATGACAAAAACTCTCCATTTATTGTACACAAGCACTGACTCAGAGACTGAGGGGACAAAATCTGACTTGTCGTTTGGATCTAATTTGCCAGTAGTTACAGGACAAAATTTAAGCATGTCTCTTGTCTACTTGATCTTTGAAATGAAATTGTAGATGCAGTCCCACAGCCATCTTCAAAACAAGGAGCACCAGCTGCTAAGGAAGCCCTGTGGTCTGGGGAGCAAGCGTCCACCTACGACAACGGAGATTCAGGGTCTGTTCTTCATAGCATGACTGATTTCTAGCACGCTCCTGGCAAATCACTCAGTCTCCTGGGCCGCTGCCCACTCTCTGTCTGCCTGGCTGTTTGGAGTCAAAGCTTGTTAGGGCAAGGACTGGTTTGTTTTGCAAGCTTTCTAGAAGGCTACTATAATACAAATAGCACTGGCTTGGTTCAAGAACGTTTGCAAACTACTTAGGATGTACGAATCAGAAATATTAAAGTGTGATTGAGAATTAGAAATCGGTTGGAGGTGATGATTTGGAGAAACATAGGGGTACTTCAGAAGTACATAGCTGTTCTCTATTAAAAGCATTAAATAACTCCCTTTTCATGTCACTACTGAGAAAAAAAAATCAGAAGATAAAATGATTTCCCCTGAAGGACAGCCTACTGGAAAAGTGTCATTCGTTCTTGACCCAGCCTCTAAACCCAGGCTTACTGGCAAAATGGCAGAGGAGTTAGCATATCATCTTGGGGTGTGCAGCAGTGCAGAAGAATTTGACAGCCTCCTGGATGAGTTCTGTATTTACCAACTCTTTGATACTGACAGTGTTATGAAAGGGCCAGTAAACACAGCAGTGCTCTAGTTCTGGGGCACTGTTCTTGGCAAGAAGCAGGCACTGGGGCTGATTTTTTGTTTGGTTAGACTCATGTCGATTCCTTCGTGCTCGCCTAACTCAAAGAGGCAGAGCCTGAAAGACTTTTAACAAAAATGTGAAAGATCAACTTATAATAGTGTCTAAAGAGCCAGTTCTGCCAAAAATATGTGTGTTCAATGAGACTCTTTTCTGGTTAAAATGGGAAAGCTTTATGCTGGTTTATAGCAGCAGCATATCTGGTCTATCAGCTTTTCTTTACTACAGAAGTATGATACTGTGATATCAGCTAGCTTATGCCTTAAAGCAAACATACATAGTTAAAATAAAGCACTCATAACTTGGCTTGATTCATCCAGGAATTTGGTTTAAAAGACAAATAGAGCACACAATCTGAGTATGTGCATGCATCTTTTTTTACAGGATAAGAACAGTTATTGAACTCCTGCAACTCTTATCATCATAGAAAATGAGGTGCAAAAGAAGAAATGATTTACAGATAAAATATTCTGTATTATCAATTACATTAACATCAATATTGAACAAAATAACTATCCAAATTCTTAAATCTTAATTATAATTTTTTTCCACAGGCTGAATCAAAATACTACTATTACTCCAAGTATATTTAGTTTAGCAGTTCAGGTTTCCTTTAGAGCTAAAGGAGAATAGTTGGTACTTAATGGCAGTGCTCTGAATATCCCATGTTTACACCTTGACTCCTGCTTGCAGAGAGAGCCTAGACTCTAATTCAAGAACCTAGATTAAGTTCCTACAGTTTAGAGGGCATGGATGATGTCCATCTGGCCCCAGAACAACCCCATTGTGTTTTTCACCCCAAAGTTGGTCGCGTTTCAGCAGCACATCTCGTGACACGACTAGGGCAAGACCCATGTGCACAGCTGTAGGATGAATGTTTGTGTGCTCTAAGTTAATGAGATATGCAAGTGTTTTCAAACATAAGGCTCAGTCCAGCAAATGACTTTAAAATCTGTCAGTAGGAGGGGTAACACACAAACATTATTATTTTAGTTAGTATTGCAAACTAAGTGATCTAGTAACTGATGGCATAATAATTCAGGATCTAGATAGTCTAGGATGAGATAAAAAAACACCAAAAGCATATGGAGCATAGCTTTTAATTGCTCTAAGACTTCCCCCCAGTCTTTTAGTGCTATGAACTCTCTATTAATAAGTGACCGGAAAGCAGAGGGATTGTATTTAAAGACATTTCTAAAAATGTTTAGACCTCAGCATGCTGGCTATCTTACATTTGCCAAATAAAGTTGCTAAATGAAATATTTCTCGTTCAGAATCTTAACAAATATGCAGATGTTTGTGAAGACGAATACAAGTTTGTTATGCTCCTGACATACTAACAATTTGTCAGCCTATCCTTTTGCACTTTGCAGCAAATATGGTTTTGTGTAGCAACAGAAGGACCATCTTTCATTTCAGCTGAAGGCCACATTCTGCAGCTCAGTCAAATGTTTTAGACAAATGCTCTTCATAAAATAAGGCAAATGTGTCTTTTTTTGGTTTATAGGAGGTCAGCTGTTATTCTCTGTCAATGGATTATTATCAAAGATAAAACCTTAACAAGCATTTTCTTTTTCTACTCATTTTTAGGGTCATATTACAATCCATTGAAGTTTTGTGAATCTGAAGAAAAAAAATCAGCGACAGGACTCACCATCTGTTGCATAATGAAAGAGACATGTGAATAATAGAACGTCAGTTGAAAGGGTTGTAAGTGATCAAATGTTGTTCAGCACCTCAATAATATTTCCTCGGAAAAAAGGCTTGCTTCAGATATTTTGGCATTGCAAATTTTTGTTTGTTTGTTTCATTGTTGATTCCATAGCTGGGATTGGAATTTTATTTATATATAATTATATACATATGTATATAAATATTATATATGTGGCATTTCTCAAAAGTGGCAGCTTTGGGGATAGTGACAACAATCACAGATATGGACAGCTGCTCCCTTTGCTTTTGAAATGCAGGGGCTATGGAGAATGTACATATACAGCTCATTTTTATAGATGTGGGGTTGAATTCTCAATTTAAGTCCAAATGCACAGATCACACAATCCTATCTTACTAGCATTCTTTCTTTGACATGAATAAAGACCTGCAAGTTAATCCTTCAAAATATTCCAAAATAAAGGGGAGACCAAAATAGATTAAAGGCCAAAATGATTTTCCCAGATGCTTTTTCAATTTTGGAAGAAAGAAGGATGCAAAGTGCTTTAATATTTTATAAACCCATCACCTGATGGGAAGGCACTCTCCTGTAATGAATCCACAAACTACGCCCTACCATACATCCCTTAAGGCTACTGTAGAAGCATTTTCTATGATGTTCTCTTAGAACAAGAATTGAAGTTATATGAGTCATAATTATAATTCCTAAGATTTCAGAGAGCTGATCAAAAAATAGGCAATACTAAATACTAATGCAAATAGCACCATGGTCCATTCGAAAAGATGCCACGTTTCTGTTTATTTTAACAAGTATTTCATCTAGCTACCAGAGTGTCTTTCCAAACTCATTCTCTCACAAAATGTACTGTGCAAGACCTACATACTAAATAACTTTTCCACAGATATAAATCATAACTTTCATAGTTCCATCAGAAATAAATCTGAACAATGGAGATACCAAAATATGGATGCAGTTACAACATAACGACTCACTGCATCTTTCTATATCTTAAATTTTTCCTTTCCATGTTCCAAACATTTCTGTCCTCAGCCATTTTGCAATAAGATGCACCCATCTGCAAAGCATTCAGTGCTAAAAAACTTTCCTTCATACAGTAGTCAAGATCTATTTATATTAAACACGTACTAATTTTCACTTTCTCTCTGTAGAAACCTTGATAAGGAAAAACCTTCTTCTTGAATATTCACTCATTCAAATTAGTGGGTATTTTCTTGGAATGTTGTTGTTTTTTTTTTCCCCTGTGAGTACTGGCAGATCAAAAGTTCACAGAAGTATTCTGGTGCAATTTGTAGATCAACGGCACAGAACAGTGTGCCTTGCTACATTTCTAATAGGTTGCAACTGAAATGCTACATTTTCATTTTCGACTGACAATGAAAAACACCAAGTAATATTCTAAGGCCAAAAATTATTGCTGGAACTTATGAGCAAGTCATTTCCTAACAGCTTTGTTCCTTGAATACTGTCTTATCAAAAGTGCCCAGGATTTTATTGAAGTGAACTGTTGTAATGAAAAAGAGCATTTGATGAACAGGCATGGCTGCAAACTCAGTTCCCCTCCCCTTCTCTCCAGTTGGCTTCATCAGTAAAATAACCAGAAGCACCCAGGTGACCACAGATGAAAACATCCGAGTCAGATTGTTTTAGGATGACATGGGCTTTTTTTTTTTTTGTAATTATTCTTAAATTAGTCTCCTAAATATGGATGAAGGCATCTGATTTCTTTTCAGAAATACTGAGCCTAGAGCAAAATACACACTAGTCTTGTATGTCCTCAAACTATCTGCTCCAATTTTTTAAAGTTCTCAAGAAATAACATTTTAATACCAAATTCTGATGTTCCATATGTTGGAAGTGGAACTTACCAATTATTACTGTTTTATTAGATTTAGTTGCCTCTGATCTCTTGTAACACTGTGCACTCAATATCTTTTTCTCCAATCCAGATGCTCAGAGTCTCACCCTACTAATGTAGTCGTAGTCCTATTACTTGGAATTTCTGTACTTTTGATCTCACTGGTAGAGACAGAGACATAATTACAGTAACAGATCAGGCTGCCTGCCAGTATCAATGGTAAATAACACTGAATGACTCACAGTTTCACAGTTATAACGTGGTTTACACATTTTGGTGTGCAGCTGCCCAACAGACTTAGCCAGAATGTATACGCAAGTGCCAAACGTTTCAGGGCTTTTTTTTTTTTTTTTGGAGAGCAGGGGGTCCATGACTTAATCAGCATTAGCCCTTGCTCTGCCAAAGAACTGAAATCAAGATGGGAAAGACTCTACTGCAAGATAAGTTCCCTTAAAAAAAAAAAAAAGTCATGCACTTGAGAACCAAATTCAAGGCCCAGTGTAGATAGGTGTGATTCCCTAGCATCACTAAATCCAGTTCTACTTTGAGCAGGTTCTGGTTCAGCCTTCAGTTTGTCCATCGAAGAGGGATGAGGACCACACATTCTTCCACGCTCGCACATTCCACGTGCGTGGGGCTGCAGACTGGAAATCGGAGCGCCAGGGTGCTGGGTGGGCACAGCCCCCTTCCAGAGCCAGCCATTCAGGGTCAGCCACGTGTTTTAACCACCACCCCATGCCTGCTGCTCCAGGACTTTTCAGGACTGCCTTTGTGCCTTTCCGCAGAGCTCATTGAACACAAACTCTTCTTGTACCGGCTCTCAGATCATGGACTAAAAAATCCACAGGGCTACGTGTTTCCATGCGAGTGCAGTAGGCACACAGCTCACGGCCCTAGCTGTGAGAATCACCAGCTCTCTCTGCTTTCTGGACTTGCTTTTGCCTTCTCCCTAAGCATTTATTGTTTGCTCAGTGTAGCTTAAACACCAAAAAGAAACCAATCTGGGACTTTTATCAACAAGTCCCGTTTAAAACTAAACTATTCCATCAACTCCTGAAGAAAGGGGACATGCGTGTCGTAACTCCTTAAAAGAAACCCCCAGCAAGATGAAACATTAAAACAAAAAAATTAAGAATTTATGTGACTGGTGTTTATAATATTCATTTCAACAATGTTGCGAATTAAATATTATTATGATCTCTAAACTGAGATGCTATCTCTGCTTTTTCCAAAGCAGCAAAAACGCATATGCTAATGCAGTATAAGGAACTCTAAGTTTAGGACCAGCAACAGCTGTGGCGTAATATGCAAAGATAACTCAAATCTCGTGCTTCAGGGTATAAGAGAGCACTGTGAGGGTCAGGAAGGACTTCTTTTTCTGATACAGAAACCAGTATAAGCAGCTAGATATATTATGAGGATGGGAAGAAGCTGTCACATTACAAAGCAATAGATACAGGCCACCTAATATAGAAGAGAAGTTTTGTGGAGCAATCAAAAAATTCCGTGTTTCCCTATGAGATTTACAGTGCACCTGTGTATTCCCACAGGCACACGTTCACGTTCTGCATTGTGAGATATAGCTAATATGTTTCACAACGTGAGCAGGATTATTAAACCTTTTCTACAATGTTTGAATGAGGGCATAATCATATATACACAAGCCATAAATTATTTATCTATATCTGTACAGATAATAGATATGTGTGTGTATACATTATAAAATGCGCATACTGGATATTAAACACACACATCTATAACTAAGCATTAGATAAAGTTTGATGAAGCAAAATAAGTAGGTTACATTTTGTGATATATCTTACATTTCCATTTCAATGCGCTTTTCATTTTACTGATAGCCAGTAATGACCAGGTTAATTAAAACGGGTCCCAAAGCCCGGGGTGCTTGCCGGAGGGCAGAAGCCTCGCAAGAGCCTGCCCTCGCTGGCCCTGCTCTGCTACGCAGTGGCCCACGCCGCTTCCTACGGAACAGCAGCAGGAAGGGGAGAAGTTTCCCTTCCAAGGGATTCACAAGCACAGTAAGATATTTACCGTATTTATCGCAGAGATCAAACCCACACACAGATGTCACATTGCTTGAATTCCATCAGTAGATCAGACAAGCAGTCTCTGGAAGGAGGACACTGCAGCCAGAAAGTTCAGAGCATGCAGGCGTTGGAGGGCCATTCCCGCTCCGTTTTCTGTCATGCACCCTGAGCCTTTGTTGTCTCTGCAATGCTGATAAATCAATCCATCAAAAAATTTCCTCAGTGAAACTCAATCAAGAAAGGTCATGTCAGCAGGAGAGGAACAGATTAAATTAGCATCAAATTAGACATGGAAAGTGAGTTCTGTCAAAATCATCACAGCGCTCAGCACAATTAGAATATGTTAATTATGCATTTCATTAAGGTAGTGCTCTTTGAATGCAAGATGAAATGTCAGTGGTGTAGGCATCCGAAAAAAGGAAGATTGCCAGGCACAACTTTCTCTAGACAATGTGTGACACCTTCATTAACATCAAGAATCACAAGTCTGTCTTGACTTTTTTGTAAAGTATTAAACCGTTAACTGTTTGCTGGCACTCAGAGGAGGGAGAGCCATCCACAGCCCCTCTTGCTTGGCTCCACCACCAGCTTTCTTGTCCTACCAGAAGCCCTGGGGACTGCCGTGAGTGTCCGGCGGGCGCTGCGAAGGGAGCTGCGGTGTGATGCAGCCTTTGCTGGATGTGTCGAGGATAAGGCGGCTGCCCTAGGGGTACCACTCTGGTGGGGTGCCGCGTGGCTGAGTGGCTCTTGGGAAGAGGGTATGAGATAAGGAAAGGTGGAGAGAGGGATGAAAGGAGGGGAAAGGGTGGAATGATTTTATTTTGCCTCTGGTTGCAAGATATAATCAACCTAAAGAGGAGAGCAAGAGAGAAAAAAAAAGCAGAGAGATTTGCAAACCTACATTTGACAAACCCTAATTTGGGAAATTATTTTGTATATCAAACATCTTTGATTCCTAATGATGAGCTGTTTTTCAAAGAGAAAAATGATCCCTGGTGAGCTTGGGAGGGAACTGTATCTTCATAAAATACTACTTATAGACTTTATTAGATGCACTATTAGATATTAGGTTCAGGGAGGATTAAGAAAAATTACATACTTCCTAGAAACATGAGAAAACCTCCCAACTTCTCATGACTTGGTTTGAGCCTCCTGGGCTCTCTTGGGGCCCATGGGGTGGGGACAGAGTTACAGACAGTCAAGCTTTCTAATGATCACCTCACTTGTATTTCCTTGGCTAAAATGAGGATTTCAAAGCTACTGGCTTTGATACTGTGGCCATTTGCTCTGAAAGGAAGAGGCAGTGGCTTGCAGAGCTTTTCAGCCCTCAGACAGTTGTTTAAGACCGGCTCCGTGGTGCCGAGAAGTTCCTGTCCTCTGGTGCCACCTCACCTCTGCAACCCAGCAAACTTGTGTTGTGTCACTGCCACAGAGAGCAACAGGGATGAAAAAGGGACTGCCCAGCACAAATGAAGTCTGCAAGCCATGTACCAATAGCCAAGATTTTAGTTTTAAGCCATTCTGGAAATTCAAAAAGACTCACTTTGAAAGTGCATATTTACTGTCTGGCACCTCTCACCTTTCTTTTGTTACTTGCAAACATGTGGTGGAAATCACCACGTTGCAGTATTTTCTAGTCACAGAACAATACGCTGAGTCTAATGTGATGTGCAGCCAAAAATACTGTTCAACAGAGAAGTGTGTTGTGTGGAATAAATTTTAGCCCTACAAAGATGTCATGCACACAGTCCATGGTACACGTGGTAATGGATGTGCAAACACACACATTTATTGATGTAGATGCAAAGCAGGCAGTTGTGTGCACACTTGAGTACTTGTAGAAACAATCACACATTGTATGTGAACATTTCCATGTCTAACCTGTCCCCTGGCTATTTGTTTCTCTCCCTGGCTACAAATTTCAGTTTACAGATAGTATTTAAAACACCAGAGGACTAAGAAAGGGGTTACTGTGAACAAGAAAAATTTCAGCATGTTTTTAATGAGCTTTTCTTTAGTTTATTGTAGCTTTTATAAATCCTGCCTGAGATTTCGAAGTTGCCAAATCTCCTCCCCAAAGATACATACTGTAGCTTCTAATGCCCTCAGGACTCCGTTTTAATATGACAAGTTCCAATATAGTCGAAAGGTGCCAGCAAGCGAGTAGGAGCCAGAGCCTACTTCAGCACACTTGGCTGGCCTTACAACTTTCTGAAATCTCTGTTTTCACTGGAGCTAGAAAAAAGAGATTTTTATCATTTGAAAGAAAACCTCGAGTCCCAGAGCAAACAAGCTTTAAGATTATGTTAGTTCTGCTCACTAGCTCAGAGACAAGAGGACCAAAGATGAACTGAGAGGGGTTTCATCCTCTTGAATGCGGCAGCGTGTATGTGCAGAGCTGGCATGGGACAGCCTGACCTCAGCTCCTGAGCAGGAGCACTGATGCCCAGCTGGAGATCACAATGGGAAGTAACTTCAGTGTAATGGATTTGTTACATCATCAGTGACCCAAGACGTACATCACTGCCGCGTGCGTAGGTGATGCCTCTGCTCGCTGAGCTCACCGAACCACAAGGCACTTTGGCTGTTCTCCCTTGCCCTCGCCTCATCCCGCCTTGCCCACAATCACTTTTATGCTTATCAAGAACCTAAGGAAAATTCATGGCACAGGACAGAAAATTGACTCTGCCCTAACGACAGCTACCTGGTAATAGCATCTCTCAATTTCCTTTATGCAGCTGGGTTTAACAGTTTAATAATTACAGGCCAAATCTAGTCATGATGCAGCTTCACTGAAGGCAGTGATATGAGGTCTGGAATAAATATGATCCAAGTAGCACTATGCACGATTCATTCAGTGTCCAAATTATTATCATTATCATCCATTTTGGGTTGACTCAAAAAGAAGAAAGTTAAGCTCATGAAAATGAAACACTAACCACATGGATTTCTATGAATTGTCCTGTTTATCCTGAAATTAAACTTCTAGGTTTGTTTTACAGCAGGGTGGGGGATTTCTGTGTGTTTGGGGTTTTTTTTTTTTGTTTAATAGGTACACAAAATGTTGAAACTTTTCTTCAAATTGAGAATTCAGTGTTAATTCCAGAAAATGTCACAATGAAGTACCTCGACAGAATACTTTCTGGGGTCTATTGGCGAACTGCATTTTTACATCTGTACACTAACTGGTCTCCAAAATTTTCACTCACCCTTGGCTCAAAACTTTTGTAGTAATAGGGATCTGATCATATGCTCTGTTTCATCATTTATATGTCAGTATGACTGCTGGGGTTATAGGGCTATAAATTAACATAATTGAATGGTGAATCAAGCTCATTTATTTCTACTTTCCTTCATGATTCGACAAAAAATATAAAGCTAAAATCAGTTTCAACCACGATCCCTCAAAAATTAGCTTTCCACCTTCAATGTGCACTGGAATCAGAGTTCCTTTCTGATGAAAATATAGAAGTAAACCCAAACCTGCCACCTATCCCAATGAAGAATGGTGTGTTAATGGATAGTTTTTGCAAGCAAGAGATGGGCCATTTTTACCATCTATTGATTTCCGTGAAAGGCAAAAAGCAAAATATTTATCCACAGGTGCCTTACTTGGAGGCTTTAAGTAGGCAGCAGTAAACTGCATCAGAGCATCTGCTTTGTACAGCTTAATTTACTTTATTCCCAACCTGGGAAAATAAGTTTGAAAGCCAGACAGTATGGAAAATACTTTTTATAGTAAAAGGAGATACGTGAAGGGTATGGATATTAGCTTTTATTAGTAGCTGTTTTGTTTTGTTGCATGAACAATTTACTGCCTTACAGTTACAGATGTTCATACCTCTTCCGGTTAACTTAGAAATTAACTTGGAAGATTTAATTGTTGCTATAAGATATTTTTTTGTCTTCATTTTTTTAATCTCTGGAAAAAAATTAATGAGAATTTGTATTGGTCATTTAAAGTGCATACGAAGTGGCACTTGAATTTAATATTTTGTTTCATATTACAAGTTTTCATTTCATTTTGATTTTAACTGCAGTTTTTTTCCTTCAAAACTACATTGAACACCTACTGCCAAACAGAAATTGAAACCCAGAAATTTTCAGTAATGTTATTATATGATAATATTTGAGCTGAAACTGTACTTTCAAACAGAAAAAAAATAACCAATTTTCTAAAACCTATTTCTGATAAATACTAACTTGCCTGTTTCAAAATAAACGGTGTCTCAAATTTAATTTCTGTTAAAAAGAAGCCTTTTTAATGTGTTGTGTCCCTGGCAGAAAAGTATTATCTCTTCCCCATCCTTCCAGCCACTACATGGCTTTGTAAAAAAGGAAGAGAGACATGCCCTCTGCTCTTTGGATTTTACAATCTGGTTATATGTGACATGCATGACAGAGAGAGATGCCACTGCATGAGTTAGAGGGAGAGATGTGAAGTGCTTCGAAGATCCAGAGAGAGATTTACATGTATAAATAGTTATTTTAAGAAAACATCTCATTCATTCACACAACTGTGGCAGTCCTCTTTAAATTCTGTAAACTGCTCTGTCCTATGGTGAAATACATGATAGAAGAATTTAAATCAGAACAAACATAATTGGTTAATCAGAGTTTAAGGAAAATCCACAGCTTCTTAATAGGACCCAGGTTGCTGATTGCCAGAGCCTACGCACCGCCGCGGTGGCAGGTTGGAAATGCACCTGCGGGAACAGCATGCACCACACACCGCAACTGCTGCGGCACCCAGCAGCAAAAACATCCTGGAAATCGTAAATTGGTATTCAGTGAGTGACCTGAAGACGATTCATATCCCAAAGAGCTCATAATTTAGTGTAATGACAAACCATACAGTGGCCAAACAGCAACAGGGGCAGTGGGTAACAGTGAGTGGGGACATCATTGGCATAAATATCTTTTGGGCAAGGATCAGAGCAGCCGCAGGTGACTGACAAACGCTGAGGACCCACTGTCACTCTCAAGTGCACAGAGGAAGCTGATAAAAAAGCATCAGAAACAACCGACAGGTTTCTAGTATGGCACAGGCACCACGACCGAAGACGTCCCAAAATGTAGCATGATACGGAGAACAAATGCTGACGTTGAATCCAGTTAGCAAACAGAGCCACGGACAACATTTATCAGTTGCACCTAACTGGATTCACCAAAATAATTGCCTTAAAGTGTGTAAACCAGGCCCTTGTTCAAAGCCAGCCCCTACTCTCTGCTTCATTTTCCTTTACAATGCAAAAAGCCGGAGGCCTCAGCACAATTGCAGTGATCGCGGATGCAGGCAAGGGATGTATTTGCAGGGCAGGGAGTCTCTTAAGTCGCTTTGTTAAATGTAAGACTTGGAACAGATCTCCTGTTTCAGACCTTGACCACGGCGAGTCAGAGCAGGCTAGAGCTGAGTTCAGGAGAACAGTTACTTGTGCGGCGCTTTCATGCTACACTTCTCGCATGTCTCCCTGCTCACAAAAGCGTCGTCTTTTCACAACAACGGTGGAGCAAATTGCTATGCCTTTGTTGCCAGGCAAACTCTCCTCACTATTCTCTCCCTTGCCAGTCTCCCGTCTGGGGGTGTATTAGGATGTACTCTTAAATCAAGAGCAACTTCTCTCAAAGCCAATCCACAAATAGCCCAGAGTTCACAGCACCCTGACAGGCTCTAGATGCTTGTTTCTTTGAGCCATGTTTCTGTTTGGATACACAAAGGAGGCTTTAAAGTTTCTCATGCAGCTATTCAGTCCCCTCCATGAGGAGAACATTCCTGTTAATGAATTATTTTGTCAATCCCTTCTCTTACAGAAGTGCTGGCAAGGTTCAGGTACTGATGCAGGACACTGGAGCTGTCTGATTTATTTTTCTTGTTTGAAAACATTTTTTTTTTCCCTTTTGCAGTGGGAATTAGATTTTAAACTAAAGAAATCTTTCAGTAGAAAGGTATCTGCTTTCAGTGGAAGTTTTTTAATTTTCATCAAAGGGCCCCAAACATTCAAATATCAAAAATCTGATGTTCAGAGAAAAAAAAAAAATTATCTGAGAAAGAAGATGTTTTCATTGGAAATACTAATGAAAGCTTTTTTATTAAAAAAGAAAATAAAAAATGACCACAGAAATTAAAAGCCATTTTCAAATTAATGAAACAAATGCTCAACACACAGAGTAGAAAAAATACCTAGCTACCTGTAAATACAAACATATTCATTTACTGAGCTAGTTTAAAGCTAAGAAAAAGGCTTTATACAGATTGAAAACATACAGGATTATTTGGTTGTCTAGTTGAACAAGCCACTCTCATCCATTAATACCCTCATATAAAACAAAAACCCTAATTAATGTTCCCATAAATGAGCTGCATTGCTTTGTCACACAAACATGCAAACGCTCCTTCAGACATGCACACATATGTAAGTACACAAAATATACCGTTTCTAAACTGTGCCTTTGCAATAAAATTTCCCTATAATCTAGCTTGATTTTATATACGTACTTCAAAAGGGCAGTTAATCCTGTTCTGAAGAAAAGAAAGCACTCAGGAGTGCACTTGAGAAACTGTTGTGAGCTTCCATCACCTTCACAACTAGGAACTGTGTCTTATTTTAATATAACGTTATTATTTTACTGCGAAATTTGGTCAACATAAATATCCAGCTAAATATGCTTTCTCAGCTAGACTAAGAAGCTGCCTCTCAAGTACAGAAGCCTACACACAGCAATCAAAGCATCTCAGTATTTTTGATAAGCTGAATACGTCAAGTTGTTTAAACTTCACAGCACAAGCGTGGATGTCCAGCCTTCAGGTCATTTCTGCTGACCTCCTCTAACTTTTGTTTAGGATATTTCCACATATTCTTGAAACATGGACAGTTCACACTGTGATGCAATTAAAGCTGCATATAAGAATAAAATCCTCTCCTTTTATTTGCTTTATTTAGTTTAATTTGATTTCTTTTTTGTTTGTTTAGTTAGTTTATTATTGATTTTATTTACAGACAGAATAGTTTTTTCCCCATAGCACTACACTATGAACTTAGTTGAGGTGACTGTCTACCTATATATCTACTCCAAGACACAAGTAGATATAACCCATAGCTATAACCTTTATTCTTTATTCCTGCAAGGTTTTCCTTATAACTGACTATATTAAAATGAATTCTGTTGGACTGAAACCCCTTAACATGCAGGTTCATTTTGCTCCTACGTAGCAACTTTTTCTCCTCGTTATTCACTGCTCCATCAAGCCCCGTGTCACCTTGCAGCCTTTACCAAATGTATTTTACATCACCGCTTGGATCATTGGTACAAACATTACACAGCCAATACAATTTAGAAAGAGCGAGCATTTCATCGGCGTCTCCTATTAACAAAGCACTGAGAGATCCACAGTATTTAAAACATCTAACACTGTTTAAATACCTAACGAGGCAAAACATCTGGTGGACTAAGTCAAATGCCTTAGAGAAATCCAGGTACATTACATCGTCCCAGTTACCTTTCTCAAGTAGTTATGTAATCTTGTCGAAAAGACAGTATGTTTATTTGACAAGATTTATAATTCTTGAAACCCTGCTGGTTATCATTAATTGTATTTTACTCTCTAATTCTTTGTTAATAGAGTTCTGGGTTAATCATTATGTTTCACTTGGAATCAAGATCAGACTAAGTGGTCTGTTGTTCCCTGAGTCATCCCTGTAACCTTTTTAAAACACAGGTTACAGGTTGATAATCTCCAAGATCTTTACAAGAATGATTTCATGTAGTAAAACATTAAAAGTGAAACCTTGGTCCTACTGAAGTAGATGGTAAAACTCCGATTGGCTTCAGCAGTGAAGGAAAGATATCATTGAAAAGTGAAAACTGAAAAGCTAAGAAAAAAAATGACGGAAAATATGAACGCTAAATTTAGCTTAACACTAAAAAAGAACACTAAATGGCAAGTGTTATTTGCCTTAAGATCTTTCCAGCTGTGAAATAAAATGTCAAAATTTTTGTTGAAAGCAGAAAAAAGTAGTTGAAAATCCAATTTCTCATTGAAAAATGCTTTAAATGGGAAATTTTCAATCAGCAAAATTTATACTACTGTCTCTAACCACTGTTAGTGCAATTCTTGTTTGAATAGTCTTGCAGTTATCTAAGTGCACCTCATACAGCAACAGCAATCTGAAGACATGAGATGAGGGTCTTAATTACCAAATGAATTGATTATCCCTTCAACTTCTCAGCACATTTTGGGTTACCTACAACTAATTTTTGAGGTAAGCAAATTATGTGATTGATACAGGAACACTACCTGATCAGGCATGGAGGGAGAGCCCAGTTTATCTGACTAAGAGCTGATTGGCTTCAAAATTACCTTAATTTTGTAGAAATCCGTAATACAGTCTTGTCTTGTATGCTTCATGCTTACCTCCTTAATACTCAAGAGGTATCTGATACCCTATAGCTCTGGGTCTTACAAATACCAAATTGTAGCCTTATTTCCCAGGAGTTTGACAAAACTCCGCTATAGCAGCCATTACAGGCTCACCGAATCAGAGTAGAAGGTATTTTGGAACACAACAGGGGAAAAAAAAAAAAAAGATAGTGCTTATTTTTCTTGTATGCAGACTACTGTTAAAAAGAAAAAAGTAGGAGGCTGAAATGGTTACTTAAGAGAAATGAGTCTGAATGATAGTTTTAAACACATAATACACCTGAGTATCTAGCTTTCCTAATTTTATGCTGTATATTCTTGAACTGCTGGAACAGAAAACTGGAAGACGATACATGTAAACTATAGAAATTTTCTTAAATATATATATAAACATGTATCTACACACATGTATACATCTATATACACATGCACATGTTTTTGGTTGAGGATTTTTATTAGATATCACCAGGATCACCTTCATAAAATCTCTACAGAAAAAAACATCTGCACTTGCTATTCCAGATAGTCAGACACCTGAGAGAGCATAAATTTCCCCGAATAAATGTATTGTTTTAACATTTATTTCTTCACCTTCACAAAATGCCTGCTCATCTGAATTTACAATATAGTAGCAGCCGTGCTGTATTTTCTGTGTGCGTGCATGGTTCTCCTTCACTACACTCTAGCAGATTAGTGCTCATTCGCCTCTTTTCCTTGCTTCTCTTCAGATCGTTACACATGACAAAACAACTGTCCTAATTACAGCAAGTGTTCCCAGCTCTGTCACCGTGACAATTACTGCAATGAGGGCTCAATATCTGCAGCAGACAGTAAAGTATTACTGCAGTTGTGTTTGATAGTGCTCAATTGTCCCCTTGAGAATTCTTCAGATCGGGTTTTTTCCGTGGGGGTAAGGACTCCCCCCTTATTCTGCCCACTGTGTGTTTGCTGGCAGAGTTCAAAAGTTTAAGGCAGGAGGATGACCGAGGGTGTACTGTAGAAAACACAGAAGTTTGTATTTTTAAAGGAGAGGACCCTTTGCAGGTATGGGGTGGGTTTTTTTCCTACGTGGGCTGGGCAGAACAGCCTTGTCGCCAATGAAGGAGAAAATGGGTAATGGCCATAATGGCTGTAAACTGACCCTCTTTCCGAGCGTGCAATAGTCTCTATGATACCAGGAGACATATTTTGGGGATAGCTCCCTTCTTCCTCTACTTCATACTCGTAGGCTGGTAAATTGATATTACTCCAGATGGGGGGAAGACCCAGATGCAATAACACACCATCCCACTCTGACAGTGCATCCTTGCCATCCACAAGTTAGCATACCTTTTTAGGAAGCCTCCTAGCCGGCTGCTGTGCCTGCAGCAGCGACTCTTGTTTCTTTAGGGTTTCTTGTTTGTTTGTTCACAGGAACTGATACATTCAGCCTCTCCAACGGTTCTTAAGGGGTAGCCCCACTTGTGACAATTCACTCTCCACTTAAGTTGAACACCTTTAACCCCATTTGCCTCCCTTGTCAGCCTCTGCAATCTCAGCTAATCAGACAGGGGATTTTAGCTGTTTCCAAAGGCAATATCATGACCTACACCACATTCACTTTATCCTGAGTGATGAAGGTGATTTCTCTGCATTTAGAGTTCATCATGCTCCTGAAATTGATTCATTCAGATGTTCTCCTTGTAAAACCCATAAACAATGCAGAGGACCTGCATAGCTATCTCATTTGACCAGAAACAGGATCACAAGGTCCTAATACTGAATATTGATCCTGGAAGACTAATACTGCTACATTTTACTTGGCATGAACTGACCGGTGTACTTAAAGTCTGGATTTCTAATTTTCCTTGGTCAGGAATAAAGCAGTATCTTATTCATCAGATAACATCTTTATTATAAGTATCTCGCACAGCCTTTCCACTTCAGCCCACATGGGTTTCTTCTGCTCTTGGCATGGATCAATGAAGTCAATATTTCTGACTGCAAAGCTTTCTATGACTTACACATATTTAAAAGGATAAATCCCAATCAACAGCTCCTGTGCTTGAACATAAACATTATAATCCTTATCTCTGATACTGTGGGCTACAGCAAGCAGGGTAAGGAAGAAGTACATCTTTCCAGCTCTCAGGAAATAGTTACAATGACAGCAGAAGCTAAACAACATTCCTGGGTTTGCTGGCTGGAATTTCTTCAGCAAAACCAGTAAGTGGTGCTACAGTTTCACAAGTACCAACTGGCCAACGAGCCCTCTTAAACTGGTATTAACAACACTGTTCATACCCCTTATATACCAAAATGTTAAAATGTCTTGTAGTCAAGCTCATGAACCTCTACAGCACTGAGATTGATAGTAGGATATTTGTTTCACATATGGGGAAACTGAGGTATATTCGAATAATATCTTTGTGATAATACTATCATGAAAGAGATGGGAAGAGACCCAGAGTCACGGCCATGGCCGTGTGGCCATGGCACAGCTATACTTTTTACCAGATGAATTTAAGTTACATAAGTCAAACTGGGGAGTTGCCTAAGTTATGCTTAGGGAGTTGAGTTTAATCACTATAAGGCTTTAGTCTTGTGAATTTAGTATACTACAACCATCCTTTCTTCAGCATATGGAGGCCAAATAAGTGCAAAAAAAGCACGTCTCAACAGGACTACTTTTGAGGGTTAAGTTGTTGGCCAACTCTACATTTTACAGCTACACCAGTACACCCCACTAATACAGATGCAGCTTGTCCGGCCAAAAGAGCGTTTTTAGCAGTTACGTTTTTACTAGCTCCCTCAATGAAATAAGCTGTATCAGCAAAATCACTTTTTTTTAGCACAGTTGAATCTATGCTGAAGGTTGTGCCAATATTGAAGTGCTATAAAAAAAAAAAAAAATGACACCCCTAACCAAAATTACTATGCTGGCAAAAGGTTTTACTGTAGAGCCAACTTTAAAGGTTCCTCTGGAAAAATTTTAACAGAAAAGTAAAATAGGGAGAAGAGGAAGGGGAAAGAGGGTGGCAGGGCACAGAGAAGAGTGAAAAAAGGATTCGTTTTCACCCAATAGTCAAAATGTTTGCTCTGAAGTTCTTGCTTTGCTCTAGAAACAGCTAAACAACTTCAAAAGATGCATTTGTTTTATTGAGCAATCTAATAGATCTTTTGATATAGTGCCGTATGTCCCAATTCTGCTTTAACTTATAGTCAGGAGTGAATCGTCTGAGTTCTGAGAAGCTCCTTCATGGGAAAATGACATCAGCGTCATGGATCAGGCCCTAGTCCTCAGCAAATCTTTAACTGGAGCTTAAAAAGAAGTTTAGTATTTGCCAGAAGGGCTAGCAAGGAACACCCAGGAAAGGCTTGACAGTGGCTCACCTGTTGTTGGTTTGCAGAATGCAGAGTCAACAGCACTTCACTTCGGTTCCTTTGTTCAACTAAGGAAAGTTGAACAAAAAACTTGAAAGGAACAAAAGTACAGTAACTGCAGTTGTAATTAGTTTTGCTCTTTTTCCTTTTTTTTTTTTTGAAGTGTGGCAATTTTGCATACAGTTTACACATTTTTACTTGGGAAAACTTTCTCTTGTGAAGAGAGTTTACAAAATGGCCTGTGATATAGTTATTTCACACATATTACACTGGCACTTTCTATACTATGTGAGTATCAGCATCTTAACATCAGGGCATCTCTTCACTATTTGCATTTATAGCAGACTTTCGAAGATTGAGTTATAAAAAAAGAGGCTGTCTTTGACTCATGCTTAGTCTAAAGTGCTCAACAAGGTAACAGTCTTCAAAACTGCAACCATAAACCAGATACTCCTTTAAAAAGGAAAAAGAAACACCAGAGAGAAATAAAATCGTATGGACATCTTGTGCAGAGATTATTTTTGAATGTGTATATGTAAAGTATCCAGCAAAATGGATGCTTCTCTTGCCTTTGGCCACTACTATAATACAAACTATTCTAATAATATATCACTCACTATATACAATCAGAAAACTTCAAACCTGAAAGTAGTGAGTGAAAACACTCCATTGTGAAGAAGGTCTTGTCAGTGAAAAGCTCTTTTAACCCCATCTCTGTTCTTATCCCCAGTAATGAATTCCACCGCTGAAGTTACAGAGAGCAGTCTTATACAAGCAGTAAAAGAAGGAGAAATTCTAATTGATTTTCAGCTCTCCTGCTTGCACCTTTCTCTTTCCATTCATTAGAAATTGGCAGATCACAGATCCAGTCAAACAGACTTTGTCGCCAGCCCTATTTTGCCTTAATAGGATGTTAAGGTCTCAGAAACATTCCTTATGACATAGAAGAATGTTTCTTCCTTTGTTTAAATACCAAAATGATTGTTGATCAGAACAATGTAACCCGATAATGCTCACAGGCTGCACAGACCAAATTCCTCTGTAATACGGCTTGGTCAGATTTTTCACAGGAATTAATTTGTTACAAAGGTGAGCTGAATTAAATATGAATTTTTACAAATGTTCCAGGGTGTAAAGACAAAGAGAAAGGGAGAGAACGGAGGAGAATGAAGCCAGCAACACTGCCTTAACAAAGCATGTTGTACGCAATGGGCTTCCCTGTCCCCCTTGCGAATGCATATCGCTCATGCCAGGGTCGTGCAGGAAGGAGGGACCCAGCCCCTCGCCAAGCCGTGCTGCTCAGCTCCCTGCCAGAAGCTCCTCTTGCATTTAGCAGGAACAAAAAAACCAAAAAAAACCCCACAGGTCATTTTTGAGTTCTAAATTGCAGAAGGAAGGTAAGGATTTAACAAAGACATCAGACTGTGTTTAATTTTAAGGAACTGAACATTTTCAATAAACTTCATAGACCCTAGCCACATGTTGAATGTTAGGCAGGGCCCTGGTTTTCCATGGCTACTCAATAAAAAATTGCTTCTATCAAGATCTGTTGCAGATAAACCTTCCTTCTGGCAATGTAAGCACCAGTTTCTACTCCATCCCACACATGGCGTGTGTCTTTGTGTGTGTTCGCAGATGCACATCTCCCTGAGTTATATTTATTTGCCTTAATAGCGTGGGCAGAAACTGAATCCAGATATTTTGGCTCCTTTAGCTCTGCTTTGCAACTCTTTTATCTCACGTCTGAACCTTCCTCACAAGGAACTGTGATGGCACAGCTACATGAGCTAACTCTTACTGAGGCTTTGAGTAGAATTAGGTAAAAAAGAGACATTCTGAAATGGAAGAAGAAATCTGAATCTCACAAAAGGACTTTCTTCTGCCTGTTACTTGGATTGCACCTCAGTAATCACAGGGTGTCATTTCAGAGAGGCTCCAGCACTGCGTCCAAGCAATGTTATTTGTAACAAACTATTAACAGAGAACAATGGTGTGACCTACAACTTACTAAAATAGACATCATGAATAATATATGGGAATTGAAAAGTATAAGTAAAACAGTGGATGTAGACACAATAAAAAAGCCTTTGAAAATACCCTGAAGTAAAATACATGTTTTCAAAACTGCAAGTTTTATCCATTTTTTTTCCCTGAAAGTCACATCCCTCTATGACCTCAGGATACAACAAATATATTAGACATAGATCATTTCTAAGTGTTTCTGGCCTTTGCTAGGATAACATCAATTTTTGCCATTTGCAAGTACTTTTCCTGGCCACACACACAAACCTCCCATCCCACCTCAGAATGTACTCTTGACTTCTTTCTTCACTTAAATGACACAAGCTTTTGAAAAAAAACAAGCGTAAGATTGCAAGCTACACCAGTATTATGAGACTTTTGCAAAACAGCAAGGCCAGGATTGCCTACTTCCCTGTTACCTTAGGCACATATAAGAAGGGGTAAGTCTGACCCAATGGGATGTCAGCCAGAACTTATCCAAAACCCTTGAAATTCAGGGAGTGCGATGCCAAGCTAATAAACCCTGCTTTCCATGAGATGTATTACGTAGGGCTCAGCACCATGCCAATGCAGCCACCTGGCTTTTTGTTGGCTTGGAGCATGAGCAGAGAAAGCCTGCCCAAAATACCATGCAGAACTATCCAAACAGAAGCCATAACACCTTCTGTAATTAACTCCTGCCACGCTCTGAATTTTTATTAGCAAAGAGATGAATAGTCTGCGCAGAATGGATGAGATGCCAACAAACACCTAGGTTGAAATGAATGTAAGCAAAGTTCTTAAATACTTTTAAAGTCTTGGAAACAATTCATGCTTATTGGTGTCAGAGAAGGACACTGCTTATTGCATCTCCTGCATACCCTATTTCATCAGATAACTATAGGCATCCTTTTACTCATCAGGTTTTATTACCCAACGTGGCCACTAACTTTTCTTTCCCTCATGCACCCCCTGGGTGAGGATAACAGTGCCTGCCTCCTCCCAGCTACATGGGTTGCTAGTTCTAGTGGAGAGGAGTGTTTCTCACTGCTCGCTGGTACCGGGCTAAAAGCAATGGGGACACAATCACAACCAGACTCTCAAGGCATTATGTTATTGAAGCAGCAACAAAAAGGAAAGAGGAAGCCAAGTTGCCTTCAAAATTCCTTTCAGAATCCAAAACACCAAAAATAAGTCCTTTTATGAACAGTATCCAAGCTTTCTCACTTTACCACTGTAAGTGGTCTAAGTAATTTAATTGCCAATTTTGCCTAAAGTCAATTCTGGTCCATTTTTTCCCATCTTAGTCATTTATGGCTCACCTTTTTACTTTATATGGTGATACTCTATATTTTCAGCAAGGTATTATTTTAGAAGGACCACAACAAGAGGACAATCATGCAGTCAGAAGCAACCCTACAGTAACAGATAGATTGGCTAGATCTTAAAAACATCACTACAAAAATAAGCTAATATGGCTCAAAAGTCCCATACAAGAGAGAAAACAAAACTGAACCTGCTGCAGAAGGCGAGCTCGAGGAGAACCCGGCAGTCAGAGCAAGGCTTACCAGAGCTCTCAGCAAGGGCACAGACTCTGATCTCCATGTGCAAAACAGGTGCAGAATATTTTGCTCAGCCATAGGAACCTGCCCATGCTAAATAAATTCCCAAGCACACCCAGAACCTATAACAGCTGTTCAATGAAGACCAGCATTTTCTGCAAAGTGCCAAGCAAGTGTGGTAGTGAAAGGCAGAGATATTCCTAACGAGAGAGATTCCTACTGGAAATTCCTCTCAGGAAGACAGTGGAAAACGAAACCTGCAAATGGCTAATAAATAAATAAACAAACTAACAAACTATAACTACTTGAAAGTGTCTTTTTATATCTTTTAAAATACCACTGATGAACTTAAATGTAAGAAAACAGCATACTTGCAAGAAGAAAATACAGTTTTTAAAAAAATGTTTGGCAAATAGAGAACCTGCTTCTCTAATTAAGCAATTAAAGCTCAGAAAGGCAGATGTTATCATCATATAAAGGTCATTTTAAATGAAGAGGGGATGAAAAACACTGTTGTTGGAGAGTCCTATGAATGATCCTCTTCTGATTGGTGGCTGCTGGTTTGAAATGAGCTAAAAATTACTAGATAGTATGTTTTGATTTTCTTCTGCTTAAAGTCAGACCTGGGAACATTGGGGTCTGCTCCCTGTGCTGGCAGAGCTCCTGCTGGAGTCTATAAGGCCGATTCCTTGATTCTCTTCCCCGTGTAGGTCATAACGAACTTACACTGTGCTAAATGCAGGGAAGCTGGTCTGGATTCACCCCTGTGGAAATGACCAGGGAACAAGGGCAGTTACCCTGCTTTGCGAGTGCTGGGAGATGCGTATCAGCGCCACAGGGCTCGCTCCCTGTGCTAGATCTCCTCCTTGCTTTCAGCAGTGCTTTCGTGCTGGTCTGGGACTGCTCTGTTCACTGCTGGGGATGGCCGGGTGGCTGAGCTCCCTTTGGCACACCACTGGCCCCATCCACCCTGCCCACTGGCAGCAGCCCCAGGCATTGCCTGGAAGAAGTCCAGCAGCGTGCTGAGGCTCAACGAACTCAAGACAGCAGAGTGCCCATGACCTGGCCCTGTGCGGTGTCAGTAATGTGGCGCTGGGGTCTTGCCTGGCTCTGCCATTTCACGCAGCTCCAGCAAGGCTAAGACCTCCCTGATTACAGGCGTGTATGCAACAGGTCGATGGATCCCCTGCAGCTGTAGGCACAGGTTCAGCACAAACCCAGTCTTAACCCCTTCACTCCCTGTTGGACTGTCTTTAGCTCAGAGGTTTCCTCTCTTTATTTTGGGTGGGAAAGGGGCTGAGCATAACCTAGATGACCTCTGGGAGAGCCTCCAGCCAGCCTGGTGTCACCTGGTTTCTGCCTCCTTAGAGCAGAATGCAGCAAGACGAATGGGTCAGCCATCCGGCTCTCAGCTTTTAGGTACAGTTCATCAAAACTGAGCACTAAGTCTAAGATGCAACACAAACATCGTTATTCTAAAGGCACATCAAATGAAAAATGAACCACAGGCAGAGGCTGGGGGATCTGAACAGGTTTAAATAGATCTGATGTGATAATTAATGTACATTGAGGGATTTGGGAGGAAGAAGAGGGATAAAACATAAAAACAATTTCCACCTTTATTTTAAGTTCTTTTGACAGATGGGAATATTTTCTGTTATGCTACTAGTGGTTTGGGTAATGAGATTAGGCCTTGCATAGCAGGAAGCAGAATTAACTTTGTTTACTTAAAGTGACACCGTCAGCTTGGAAAATCACATTTCCATCTGAAATGCAGTGCCTACTATCATTACAAATAACCCTTGAGATCATGATAACTAAAGGAGATTAGAGGCGAAAAAACCACATTTCTCCCTCTCTCTTTTTATTTTTTTTTCAATACACTTTGTTCACACTGTGCAGTGGAGAGCACTCCCTGTAGTCAGATTCCCTGCTTGGCATCTCCCTGCGACTGTGCTCCCACCATGCCCCTGCACCTGAAAGGCAGGAGATGCAGGCAGGGAGCAACAGGCTGGGGATGAGAGGGGGAAAGGGGACGAAAACCCAGGTGGCTCTGGCTGATCTCAGGCAGCCTGAAAAAATATCTCCCTAAAGGCAAATAGCATGGCAGAAAAAAAAATAAGCTAACAGCATTTTAAAGTGTGTTTAACATCGGGTGTGTACAGGATGGGGAACTCTTAAAAGAACTGAGACTTCAGTTTTTCAAAGGCGATTGATTAAAGAAGTCCCTTAACACTGGCCCCTAAGCGTACTTCCACTGAAGTGGCTATAAAAAGGCTGGGTGGTTTCAGTTGCTGCAACACACACAGCTAGCAGGATGAAACTATAGGAAGGGAAGACAGGGAGGAGAGGGAAAGGCTTTTCAATAGGATATTTCCTAAATTGCCAGTCTATGCACTGGAGCACACATGTGTTAAATGACTAGATTTGCATATACACAAGGGAAAACTGAAAGGGGAAAAGGCATTCTGCATCCTTTCTGCTGTACCTGCAGAAAATCATCACAATTCGAGTGGCGATAAGGGTTTGCACGGAAGAGTGCTTGTGATGAAGCCTCACAGAGACTGAGCGCATTTGTGATGCTTCTCTCTCCTCCTTTGCCAGCCAAAGCCAAACACAGTGACTTGTCCACGTGATGTTTTATGTACTCGTGACCCCTGCTAATGTTTACAAATCGAGGAAATGCCTGATATCTGGCACAGTCATTACTGCTTCATGTCAAAAAGAGTGACAGGTAAAGAGTAAAATCTGTACCCAGCACAGAGATGGATCCAAAACACATAAATAACCAATTAAGAGAAAAGATTAATAAAAATATTGTAACAGATCCCAATCTGCTGTTGAGTACCAATTGCCAGTAATAATCTCTATGGTAACTGAACTCTCTTTGGCCTCTCTCTGTATTCAACTAGTGTTTTATGTTTTTTTTTCCCCTTCCCCTATTTTCGTGGAAAGTTTTCAAAACTGGTTTAAATATTATGATATTTTCTTCTTCAAGTGCTAACTGGGAAAAGTATTCACTTTGGCTGTGTCAGTCTCTTAAGCAGATTTTCCCTTCCTCAGATGACTGCCTTAGAGGTGACTTTTGTGAGGGCACTCACTAGAAGTTCTGTTCAAACACTAAATAGGTGAGGGAGGTTTTCAAAATCAAAGAGGTTAAAATATTGCCCAGCAACTAGACAAACCAATTAAGAAGCAGACAAACCAATTAAGAAGCAGGAAATAAATATGCTAAGTAAAGATGTTTCTTTCAAAAGCTGCTTCTGTACCTGGGGAAACTTAACTTTTTTTTTATTTTTTATTTTTTTATTTTGTACTGTTATTACCTGGCTGCACATGTCTCTTCTTGCCAGCTGCTTTCTTGTACTTTCTGCAATTTATTCTGGGCTATGGTTTTATACATGGGTGTTCGCCTTTCCCAGCCTGCTCTTGCATATGCTTTGGCTACTGGATCCAAAAGAAGGTACGACCTTCAGAAACAGCATCATGCAGTAAATATTTGTTGTTACCATCAGACAAAAAGAAAAATTTTACAGGAGAACATGCGGAATCATGTGAAAGCTGCCTTCCTGTGCACACGTACAACACCCAGGGTGTTTTAATAAACTTTTCATGACTATAATACGAGACATCAGATAACTTTTACAATATAAGTATCATGCCTTTAGACGTTTCATTCTGGCTTTTTTTTCCTGTAACTCTGCTTTGGCAAAAGATCTCAAATGAGAAAACTTGGCATTGGATGTGATCTATGAGTGAAGAGATGCTCTTCTCCTCTAATAGCCTTGCTCCATGGCAAGGTATGAGAGGTTGCTGACTGTCCCCCAGCTAACGGATTCACCCATCTAACTCAAGTCTAGAGGAGACCCATCTGCCAAACCATTTGTTGGTTTGTAGTTAGTGCCACCCCAGGGAATCTGTGCTGATAGAAGACACAGAATCACCCTCACTCAGCTGTAAAGAAGGACATGTGGGCTGGGTAACTAAGTTTTGGGAAACTGCCTGTTTTGAGCAGGGAGTTTCAGGCTTAGGAGAAGTTGGATGCCTCAGAAATGAACCTATAAAACTCAGCAAGCTCTAAGATGGTTTGCTTATGGTCAGACCTGGAAAGTAGAAAGATGCTGACAGCAGGTTGATCCCTTATTGCAGGGGCTCTGGGGCTTTGGGAATCTACTCAGTTACAGCTGAAATGTAGCTACTCAATTATGTCTACTCCATTCTACTCCATTTCAGGGTTCATAGTCTAGGAGATTTCTAAGGTGGATCTGTAGACTTTCTTTAAAAATCCTATTAGAATTTGCTCTTCTAAAAGTCTCTTGGTTTGACTTCTGGATTTCTTTGGGCTTAGAGCAGTCAGCACTCAGCCAGGGTGCAGGGAAACCAAATCTACATTTTCAAACCTCTCTTTGGTCTTTGGAAGCTTCACAAAAGGGAATCTCAATCTAAGAGAGAAGAAATGGGCATGGGTATGGGCATGGGCATGGACACAGCTCAGCTGCCTAGCAAGGGATGCTTACCTGGAGGAGGTAGACCCTGAGGTTTTAGTCCCAAGGACCCTGAAAGCGTTTTGCCTCATGGCTTTAGCTCAAACAAAACAGTCCTTGGAGCATGGACTGGCATTTACCCTTTCCATCCAAGTGTTGTATCCATTAGGCTAAAAAGTCATGCTTATATTTCTGTTCCCTCTTCCCAGCCCAATAAATCTTGAATTCCGTTTTGTAAAAACTTTAGAAAGGGCAATGTGAGAAGTGCTCCCTCTTTTCCTTTAAAGCTCAGGTCTCTTTCAAGAGACAGAGAACAACATTTAGGTGTTGAAGGATCATGTAAAATCCCTATTGACATTTCATGTTCAGAGATGCTATATAAATCAAACTCACATTCTGCAACTGTTGCTCCTTTATACAACAGCCCAAATCAAGACTTTGGATCTGAAATTGTGGAGTGTTTTGAAAATGTGGAGCTGGATTCAGACCCAGGTCTGAATTTCATAGTGGTTGCCTGTCTTCCATCTGTTTGTATTTGGATGTCTCATACGATATAAGCAGCAGTTCTGTAGTGTCACACATGAATAAAGTGGATAATTATAAAATTAAAAGATATAACATGCTTCTAGGGGAGATAAGACTACAATTAAAGAGTATAAACAAAACTGAGTTTGATGTACAGACTGATATATTTATTCATTAAATATAATAACATAAACAAGACTATTAACTGTCATATTTTAATGATACTATACCCTGCAAAACATACTCAGGAAAAAGTCCTATTGACTTCAGTACCAATGCCACATAAAATTATATCATGACTGCAGTAAAACAATATGTCATCATTCTTATTCATCATTATTTGTTGTACATACCCCAAAATGTTAAACAAAATACCTGTAATTTGCTGAACGGAGTCTGAGCTCAAATGTTTAATCTGTAAATCTAAAGAAACGCAGCAGGGATTGCAGAAACCTGTTCCACAGATAACTCAAATATAGTATTCCCAAGAGGGGAAAGTAGCCCAGGCAAGGCTGCTGTCTATCCCATCTTTCTCTAGAAAACACTGGACATATTTTTGCTCAGGAGATGGCAAAATTTGGGCAAATGCCACTTCATATCAGCAGTGTTAAGATCAGATTCTGACCTTTTTTTAAGATTGTTAACAGTCAGCAACAGTGGAAGCCTTAAAGCAAAAATTTCTATCTGGAAAGTACGCATTAACTAGCTTGGGGTAAGTAAAAAGCCAGTCTGGAAGGGAAAAGGGGTTTGACGAATTTTCCCTTGTTTTACATGTCATCTGTGCCAAGAAAATGTAAAACAGGACTATTCTGAGTCATAACAATTTTTCCACCCTTTGCACAACCTCTTTGCTCATACAGGGCACCGGGCAGGAGAGAAGCAGCTCGTGCAAGATCTCTAGCATAAACAGCACAAACAGAGGCAATCTTAAATGGGGACTCATCCTAAATTTGTGAACTGCGCTGAACTGTGAATTGTTATGTCAAATGTTTCATTGTAAAATTCCTCATTAAATTCTTTGGCGTTCACCACACGCTCAGCGTAACTTGAAGTGCTGAGAAAACGAACGCTTACTGTGCCATGACAAAGGCCAATGGTTGCCTCTTTACTGAGCTTGATACATATGGTGAAAACATATTGACTAATTACTTGCCATTTTCAAAAACTGAAAACACTCCAAAGTCAGGCCTAAGATAATAGAACAAGATACAGTATGAAGAATAAAGACTGGGAGAACGGAGAGGAAGAATAGCGTAACTCTGTTACTGCTAATCCCTCATTCAACATTTGCTTTGATATATGTATACCAAGGATAACACAGCATCTCATTGTTTCAAACTGCTTAATGGAAATTGGTAAATTAATGCACCTGATTAATACATCTGTTCAAAGTAGAAACTGGCTGAAGCAGCAAAGATAAAATCTAGATCCAGACCTCTCCTAGATACTAGCATGATATTGCCAATATTTTGTATCTGGGTTCAGTTTTGTGATGCTCAATTTTCTACAGTGTTGCACCTTGCTGTGGAGCTTACCAAGTGCCAAGAAAGAGGGAGAGCTGGGCCCTGGTGAAGAACTTTGAGGGAGATATATTAAAGGGGTCAAAGCCAATGTGGAAAGCGAGATACCGCGACATGCTTCTCACTCAAGTTTTCCGAATGCCATCTCTGATACAAATAGTCCCTTACAGGAGCCTAGCCTGAGCTGCCTTACAGGAGTCCCTCGTACATAGCCTTCACAGACAGCCTTTTTAATGCCATCTGATTTCCAACACCTCTTCTACAAGTCATGACAAATTGGTCCACTCATCTGATTAGGAATCTTCCCTAAGCAGTGGGACGAATGTCTGACAAGTTAATTTCAAGGTAGCTCATGGAGTAGAAACAACATAAAGCTCCACAATTGTAAAATACCCAAAATGTTGCTGCATAAATTCTGCCAGTAATGCATGTGTAACAGAAAATATACAAGCTCTTTGTATTGGAAGACAAGCTCTTTGGTTTAGAAGTAGAAAACATGAGCACTCGCTGAACCTAGGGTTAACAAGAATACAATTACTGCTATTAGAATTTTATGATCATGAAACTTGTGCTGATGTATCCATAATTTAGAAATAATAGGAAATTAAATGGATGACTTTTAAAAAATCAAGACAATTTTAAAAAAATCAATAATGATTCCCTTTTATTTTTCCTTTAAAATATCCAGATAATAGAAATCAGAGACCTGAATAGGATGTCTAAAGTTAATGGCATTATTAGACTGAGAAAAAAGAAAGAATGATCAAATGTTTGAGCCATTTACCAAAAAGTTTATAGTTTGTAGAAGCTCACTATTCTACTAGTTATAACTTTTTAAAATTCACGATAAATCTCAAACCTTGTTTGGAGGTTAGATGTAGTCATAAGCAGAGACAAAGGGTAATTTATAAACATTTCTATTATACAAGAAAAAGTTGCTAGTTTAGAAGCACATAAATAATATGATGTCGTTCATAAAAGTTTTAGAAGAAGGTTTATTTTCCAGCTCATAAACTGAAAATAAAACACTTCAAGTGACTGACTTTCCTTTACGGCAACTCTCGAGCCTCACTTGATAAAACTACTGGTAAAGTCCTAGTAAAACTCCTGGAAGAACTTCCAGTGTTTTGAACAGGACCAGACATTATCCATATTGCTTTTCATTACTATTACTGTTTTACTATAAAAACCTGAGTAGACCATCACAATTTTGCTCCTGTTGCATAAATATGAAAGGATTTAAAAGAACGGCTGTTTTCCAAGGGGTGGGAAGAACCCTGCTTTGTTTACTTTTTTAAAAAGAGTTTGAAGTCCTGAAAGTCCCACAAGTGTGAAAAATGCTTTTCCTGCTCCAGTGGAGCTCCACTTCAAATTTTTCCAAAAGCCTGGGTAAACAACTAAACTCTAAATAGAAGCAATAAACAAAAATACTATTATTTAATTTTGTTTAAGTCATTCCCAGGGCAATGGAGCCTTCCATGGGCAGGCGATGAGCCGAGCCCCCACTTCCCAGGCGCAGCTCTGGCAGAGCTTGTGAGGCGGGCATGTGCTTGGTCTATCACGGGGTGACAACCAGGCTCTTTTCACAGCTTTATGCTGTCAGTCACTTTTTGTCCTTTCCAATGAGGATTTTTTTTTATTTCCCTGGAACTTTACGAGCCACCTGTACCGTGAGTGGAGCCCTGACCATGCAGCTCCCTGTGGGAGGGGATAACGGAGTCCGGCAAATGTGTGGGAAGTTCCTTCAGAAACTCAGTTCCCTCCTAGAGCAGCCATGCTATTCTTCAGCTTTTTTTTAATCTCTAGGTACAGCTTTTGCCAGCTTGTATGCAAAACTGTTAAATGAAGCCAGCTCAAGGGCTGCTTGCCATGTCTGAGTGCGGCACCACACAATGGGCTGGGAATGCCTGAGATCGTTTCCTTTCCTGCCTTTCATATCGCTGAACTGAAACCATCACTCGTGTCAAAAGCAAGGACTGCAGATGAAAGGCCAGTGCATTAAGACAGCACATAATTGTCAGTCTCTGAGTTTCTGACATTAATCGTTTTACTTAAAGAAGACAGTGGAATGTGGTTTTTGTGTGTCCCCACACCTCGAGTGACAACACACAGGAGATAGTCTCGATAAAAATTAAAAAAAAATAATGACTCCAAATTTTTGCTAATTAAAAGTAATGTGTTTTCCCATTTTTTGGCAATTTGATAACACAAAACACTTACTTGGGGGCCACAGGGGGAAACAAACTGAGACGGATAAAAAATGTTTTGTGTTCATCCAAGCAAGACTATGTTAATGCACATTATCCCATTAATGCACATCAACATCGGGAATAAGCGCGCCAATGCAAGCAAGAAGCATACACTTATCATCATTTGATAACATGTTTAATGACAGATTGACGGTTGATTTGCAAATGTGAACTGGCATCAATGTTGCTAACTTCAGCTTCTGCCGCCTCCTCTGCTATGCCAGCATATTTATGTGCATAATTTGATTTCGCAGCCACACTGTTAGTACATTTTTAATATTAACTATGCAAGAACAGACAGCCGAACTTAAGTTGCACTGATGGTTTGAGTTCATTAGATTGAAAAAGATGGGCAATGATGACAAAGATGGAGATGGCAGCGCAACATCAAAGAGGCAACACTTAACAAACACACTCCATTTTGAACAAACCGAACTAACACATTTCATGTTGTCGGCTGCAGCAGAGCCCTTATGTACAACAGTAAGAAAAAAAATATGCTTCTGCCCTGGGCATACTGACAGCAACTCTGCCAGAAGCTTAGCAGGCTCCTGGACACACAGTTGTTAGATATTTCACTCATCTGTTGCAGGTAAAGGGGTTGATTCTGGTCTGATATCCGAGTGACAGCAACATAATTCAGTGGCCTTGCAGTGGAGTTACTCCTGATTTACACCAGTCCAAGGGAGAGTGCCTGCCTGTTCCCAGTTTCCTTCCCTAGTTCGCTTTTCACAGCTGTGATTCTTTATGACGAGTAATAAAAAGATTTTGCTGAGAGCTCAGCTCTTGCATGCATGATGCACAGAGCAGAAGTGCAAGTTCAGAAGCCCTGGGGCCTCATGCCGCAAGGTGTGGGATGTCCTTCCCGTGTCCCTGGAGCCAAGGAGCCTAGCACGGTGCAGGACTGCACTCTTGGGGACTTCCTCTTCTTTGGTGATTCTGAGCGATTCAGTTCTGCTCTGAAGGGAACATGTACCAATGCGCTGGGAGGAGAATACTTCATCCTCTGCTCACATTAATGTCTAGGCATATACTGCATCTAGTATTAATTTGCTTGTTGTGCTGCAATATATAATAAATTTGAGGCAGTAGCTTTATGGTGCAAGTTGTAATTTTAAATTTTATGATACAAACTGACCATCTGCAGGAATCTGACCACATAACCTAAGCCATTCTGTGCAGACTATAATGTTAGTACCTCTGAATCATGGTGAAACTATGATTTAGACACACAATTAGATAGACCAGGTCCTCAACAATTCTCAGCTGTCTGAATTACTGCTGAACAGCCTGATAAATATATAGGACAAAGGCCTCCATTCTGCAAAGCTTTTAAGAATGTTCTTAAGTTTGCCTCTAATCAGCAAAGCACCTATTACAGTTACTGTTACTCAGAGAATAGTCCTGGACCAGAAACCCACCGTGCTTGGCAGTGCACAAACAGAACAAAACCCTGCTGCTCAGGGACCACTGCTTCTGAGCCCGCCGTGTAGGGATGGAGAGCTGGAGAGTGGCCAGCGTTCGTTAGGAAGCTGTGAGGGACATAAAGTATCAACTATTGAATTTAAGCCTGGAAACACTGCACCCACTTGTCAGACTGGGACACTGAGAAAGGGAGCAGAAAAAGACGTCGCATCAATCAGCAGGTCCCCCTCACCGAACGGCAGCAGCAGAATTCCTGATGCCCCTGTCCTGGTGGCAGCTCCTGAGCAAAAGCCTGTAGCCAGGACGCTGACCTGGCTTAGCTGTAAAAACTGTTTTCTTTATTGTCTGTCATGAAAAAATCTAAAGCTGTTATTTCAGTAAAATCCCTTTGTGGAGGTCTGTGCTCCTTTTAAGAAAAGACCTGCATTGCAGGGAGATCTAATCCTAAGTCGCCGGCTACATTTGGTAGCTTGTTAAGCAGTTCCAGTGGTTGGTGCTGTACAAATGAAGGTGTACGACCCCCAGAACGAGCTATATGTATGTGAAAAAACAGGCAATGACAAACAACCTGGGAGACCCCTGTCATCGTAGGCTGAAATGTTTGTAGTTGGCTTTTTTTTAATTTAAGCTATTAATGCATTAGGGTCCAAAACCAATAGCAGACACAAGACCACACTGTTCAGGGAGCTGTACCAAGTTCAGAATTATCTCTCTCTTAGAAAGGGTCCACATAATTTCTAGTCACAGAGGGCAAGAGGTAGATTTTGCTTACCCCAATGAGGGCACAAGAGATCTTGGAATCTTTCTCAAAAGTGAAAGAACTTTAAAAAACAAAAAAAAGGATAAGAAGGGCCAGCAGAGACAAACACAAGAATGAGGCCATTCTCAGCTTATTTTGTTGTCTTTTAAGATAAGGCTGTATCATCTGTGGGCTGTTCAGAAAGGCACGAGAGCAGCAGGGTGTCCTGCCCTGTGAGCTGAGCAGCAGAGAAGGAGCTGGCCAGGCTGTGTAATTTCTCTGTTAAGAGCCTTGTGCTGTCTCCTCCTTACCTGGGCTTTAACTACAATTAGAAATAAAAACATAATAGAGGGAGAGGGAATTACGGTCACCACTCACTCATGCCTGTTGATGGAGCAATGTGATGGGGAGGGCAAAAGAGACAAGTGCTATTTCCAGGCTGTGAAAAGGCTCTCCCCTAGCCCAACCCTGGCCCAGCATGACCACAGCATGACAGGTGGGATTGCAGAGGGATGTGAAACAGCTTCCAGCTCCATGTTTGCCCTCCAGATTGACTGAACTCCTACTGTGACTGTGCACTTACAACACTGGTTGTGGAGAGCTCCAGAGAATGGGAGTGCAGAGCATCACACAGTTGGAAGAACCATCAGTTTTCTCAAGTCACAATTATCTCTGTGACTGCATTTGTGTCCTCTTCCCTGTCTCGTTTTAAGTAAGTTACAATTCTCCCACTCTTGCTACTGAGTAGATGCAGAGGCCACTTTGTTTCATGTGATTTATAGACAGTAGTTAATGTTCAGTTATAATTCCCCATTTTAGACATGAAAAATAGCCTGTAATGCTCAACACAAGGGCCTCTCAACAATGATATATAATTTTAAAATTAACATGAGGACAGAGGAGACACAGGATTTTGAACTAGGGACTCTCTTATTCAAAGGTTAAATCTCTACAAGGTGAGCTAAAGGAATTAGTTGAGTTATTAAGTAAATGCCTCTGTTATATTTTCCCAGTACATTAGCTGTTGCAGCCTTTTCCAGTTCAGCTGTGTTCAGCCCCAGCATGTTCAAAGTGCAAATGCTCATGGCACTATATTCACACATTTGCTTTTTTTCAATGTCAAACAAACTGGAGCTTTTCAGAGTCAAAGGTCAAACTGGAGGGCCCTTAAGAAAATCTCTTGGGAAATTAGGTGATTATTCTTATGTCTTTATTGTATATAAAATCAGGCTTCATACATGGCTCCCCCTTTCTGAGCATCTTAAAACTATAAATGAGTCATGACTCATTCCTGCAACACCTAAGTTATATAAGTGGTCTTGTTAATTTACTGGAATATCTTGCATAACTAATCGCTTCCAGGATCAAACTCTGAAGCCTCTGAAAACTCTGAACTGTGAAGACCTCCTGTAGAAACAGAGAAGTTAAATCCCAGCCTAACATGATGAGTCAAAAGCAGAACAAGGGACAGAACCTGCATCACCAGAGTTGCTCTGCCAGACGTAAGCCATAAACCCCTCTTTTGTCAAAACTCAGCAACTCAGAAAACATGCAGGGAGAACAGGGCATAGGGAGAAGGAAAAGAGCTTGGCTAAGGAGAGCTTTTGGAGGTGGTATTCCTTTCCTGTCTGTTTTCCATTCACAATAAGAAGATGTAGCTTACATCCCAGGTGTCTCCTGCTGCACTCTGGTTAACCCTGTCTCACTCCAGCACCAAGTATTACATTTATGGATTTCAAATTTATTGACATTTGACATTTGCATCAGCTTTCACCTGATCAACAGGAGCTTTGGCTGCCAAAGGAATTATTATGGAAGATTTCAACACCCATGGGAATGCCAAAAAGGTCATTAAATCATATTGGAAAAACAATGTGTTCATAGCGTTCATACATTTAGTCTTGCCAGTAAATCTTCTGGTTGATGCTTGGACCACCTACTGATGTTACTCAAAGAGAAGGAGAAACAGGGAGAATCGAAGAGTGAATTAAATTAAAACCAAATGACATGAAGCCTGGCACAGTGGGATCTTTAATTTTCTGCTCTATGAATCTAGAATAAGCAAAAAACCAAAACAAAGCACAGTGGCTTGACTTCATCTAAGTTAATTCCCTCTATATGAGCAGGGCTTAACTAAATAATCCTGAGTAATGTGTGCACCCCACATTATTGCATGCAATTTGTATGTGGGAGGTTCAGAATTCAGAAAACATATGGCACACGGAAAACAAATGACAGGGTGTGCTTTTACACTCATTTTGGCTATACTTATCACTCTTGTTGATGTTTTTTTTCCAGACATGAAATATGAGTGTAGGAACTTTCACCCTAATCTCTTTGGAAAAGTACTGAGAGTTATTTTTTTGTACATTTGTGATTTATAGAAGAAGGCCACTACATAATTCCTGGGAACACAGACAATTTTTTAAAAAAACACTGATCAAATAAACAGAATTACCTCCCCCATCATCTTTTCCTTGGATGACAAACCTGGGTCTTGCACTGTAAAAAACCAAGGCCAACAGATTAGGGCTCCATAGGATTATGTCAGGAAGTGAATTATTGAACTGGAAGCCCACCCACAACCTATCTGTCTATGTATCTCTAGTCTAGGGTGAGCTCCACTGAAGACTGATCCGTATGCAGCTGTTTGTCCTGAGCTGAGTGAGCGTGAAGGAAGTATTCAGTTTGCCTTTGTCCAGTGGAAAAGCGGTATATCCAGTTCAGTCCACATGAACGTAGGCAGAAACAGGCCGCAGTATTGTTATATCACAGAGGGACTCTTCTTCTATGATGTCCCTTGGGATGCAGATCAATAGGTGAGTAAAAGGCAACGTCAGTCTTTTGAATGACCCTGTAAAGAAAGTTGGTAGCCAGGAGGACTCAGTCCCAACTGTGATCAGTGCCAGTAGTTCGCCTTGCCCCTCAGAAATACACTTGGTGTTGTGTAGCCACTGTTGTGCTTGGAGCACTGGTGCACATGTGGCTACAGGGAGACTGTACCGAGATCGCATGAAGAGCGGCAGAGGGCAGAGACAGGGAGCTGGACAGGAAGGTTCTTCTAAATTTTGGCTTGAAATAAGACAGAAGTGGAGAGATGGAGCTGCGTGATGGAGATGTCTATCGGCAGCTGTGTACTACACCAGGATACCAGTTACATGTATTGAGATAGATCATTTCAGGTAATCTGTGTGGCTCATGGTATAAACTTCGGGGTTTTCAGAAACAGAGAGTGTTGGTGAGTTTTCACTGAATGACTATGAAAACAGCAGTTTCACATTTGAGATTTCAACAGCTCTTGAACAGGAGAGGGGAAAAATGCTTTGTCTGCACACAGAGTGCTTCGGAGGTTCAGAAAAGCTGAAAGCAAATCCAGAAGGGGTCAAACTAGTATTATCCATGTGCAACAGAACAAGCAGTTTTGCCTCCTCTGAACTGGTGGCCCATGCTAGTATAAGCTCTGCAGTAAGACTGCAACTCCTGCTCCACAGACATTTGAGAGAGAAATCTAATTCCCAGCTTTCTGATTGAGGATGGCATTTTTATTGTGTCATGGGAAACTCCCATGGAACACAGAACAGAAAATGGAATAAAGCGTGATGCCCTTGGGTCTGAGGTCTTGATATTGTTTTGACACTCTGGGTGTGATTCCTTCCTTAGCCACGTGCAAAGAGCAAGCATAAAGGATCATCTCCAGTCTGATGGCCATGGGCTGGTTTGTACGTCCTCTGCTCCTTGCCTTCGGATGGAGCACCTCCATAGTGTACCCCAAGAGGCCTTGCAGTTGTGCCCAAGTTTCTGCAGCTATCAGGCAGGCCTCTTGCATGTTCTCTGCAGCTCTGGGAGCAGGGGGAAACGATCTTCTCCAGCTGAAGAAGTCCCTGAACTGTAAATCTGGAGGCTGGGAGAGTGCTCTGGGAACGGCACCTTATGTCTATCCTATGCTTATGCACACACTGGTCGTGGTCAGAGATAGGAAGGAAACAGGGAGCTTTGAGTCAACCCTGTATGTCTATCTTGATGTTCTTACCTCACTGCTCTTCAGCTTTATGAGAAGAGCAGAAAAATGTCATAAAGAAAGTCTTAGCAGTGTTCAGCTGTCGGGTACATCTCCTGTTACAAAGGATTGTGCATACTTAGGGCTAGGGAATCGAATATGAACACAAAACATGGCAATCGTTCACTTATAGCTGGAGGCTATGGACTCCACGGCACAGAGAAGGCTCTGCCTGGCAGCAATGCAGAGAGCGACTATCCCAATGGAGACCAGGGAAGCTCCCTCAAGCATGGAGGCTGTTGGAGCTTGAGGGACTACATGGCACAGGCAATGCAATGTGACCTTGAACTTCACCAGACAGTGCGCAGCACTAGTGGGAAAGGCAGGAGAAGAGGGGAACAAAAGAGCATGTGGAGGCCATGGCCTTGCTGATCTCTCTGCTTTGGGTGAGCTTGAAGGCTGAACTTTTTTTGTTCTTCAGTGCAGCCCAAACCCACCATTTTCATCACCTGCTGCAGCTCTTGCATGGTTGTCTTAATCATGGATGAGCCTGGCAGTACAAAGGGAAACCAGAGCATGATGAGAACGCCCTGCTAAACCACCCTCACCTTTCTCCTCCTGGCCTGCTTTGCCTTGCAGCTGCTGCTGTGTGCAGAGTTTCTGTGCTGGATCACTTGATAATAAATCAAAAAGAGACTGATGGGGTACAGGGGCATGGGGACTCTGAGCATCCATTCACTCTGAGGCCTGTGACACTCTGCAGTACAGGCTCCACAAAGAATGAACTCCTTCTCCTTCATCTGTACCCCATCCTCTGTAGCAAACCACCGAGCAAATGGTCTTTGCTGACCTGAGAAAAAGTGGGTGAGGGGAGGCAGCGGCTGCTGCCACAAAGACCACTCTGTTGCTAGATCTGATGCAGCTGCCTGTGGAGGTGGAGTGGAGGGAAACAGCCACATCAAAGCCACTCTAGCCACCTCTCCTTTCCCTTCAAAAATGTCACTGCAGCACCCTCCACTTTCTATAACAATGTTTGTCATCGTTCTTCGATTGTCTGGGGCAATAAATGGTTAGAAATGAGCATATATCATCAGGAAATCTCTGCCTGCCCCTTCCCCCAAGCAGTGTCATAAAAACGTACAAATTCACATTAATAATGAAGTGCATTTCCCCGAGAAGCCACTGTGTATCTCAGGGAGAGCAGGCAAGGTGGCAGTTGCTGCAGAGTTTCCTATTAAAGAGCAGAGCAAATACTCATAAATCTGATGAGGGGCCAAAGCACATGTTAGGGCTGTCTCCCTCTTAATGGAACCTTTTTTGAAATGAAAAAAGTATATATCTAGATACATTCAGGGTATTCATTAGATATGACAACTTCCTCCACTCCCCCATCCTTCCCTCCCCGACTCCAGCACGTGCTGACCTCTGGCAGAAGAGCTGGTACTGAGTGCTGGCAGGGAGGGATTTTGGAGGGGAGGAATTGTTTTGTTTTAATAAAAGGATTGTGTAAATTTACTACGATGAACAAGTCCCCTTCTGGCCCCATGTCTCCCTCTTTCCCTCTGCTCCAGCAACCTGCTGCCGTTCCCTCTGTCTCTGAGCCCCAAGCACCCTCCTCTTGGCTTCCCGGCCTCTGCCAAGCCCTGCAGCCATCCTGTCTGTCCATCCACAGGATGGAGAGCCGACATAGCCAACGCTGCTCTCAGAGCAGGATCTCTCTTGCAGCCTTGAGTGTAGGAAAACTTTCCTGCCACCTCATACCTTCAAGGGCTTGGCCAGCTCATGCTCTTGGGACAGCATGATCCTCCAGACACAGGAAGGTGGCAGGATGAGTGTCAGTCCCTTTGGCTCTCCCAGGGGCTGCGATCTTGCTACCTGATGCAGTGTCTTAATGTTATCACAGGCTGGAAACCCAGGATCTGCTGCCCCTTTCCCGAAGGTGAGATGCTCTTGAAAAAGAAACATCGTCACAATTATGACTTCAGCTCTGTGTAGCGCGTTGCTTGTTCTACCTCATTCCTCTTTGCACAGGCAGGGTCCTGTGCTGGAGCTGCACTCATGTAAATCCTGTGAGACTCTGCTGATGTGTGAATAGTAGTGTAAAGGCCTGGTCCTTCCCCTGCCAATGGACCCTCCATAGATGCACAAACACACTCAGTTGTGAACTAAGGAGATGGGAAGAGATGGCAGAATGAGGCCTGAAGACTACAGCTTAATAATCATGAATTATCTGTTCATTATCCTAATAAATAGTGAAAAATCCTCTTCCTCCTTTCCTCCTCCCATAAAGCCATATCTATAATGTTCCTCATTTTCCATCTGTGCTCCATCATATTTGCACTGAGTGATCATCCTGCTAAATTACATTTTTTTTATTGAAAGGTGCTTTTGAGGGCTGGATACAGCTCATGTCTTTTCCTTTTGTTACTCATCTTTGTGATTTGATTGCTGAGGTGTAAAATGTATAAATAAGACTCAGATACCCTTCCTTCGAAATCTCACTGGGTAGAAATGTTCTGGTATAGATTATGAAGGCTGTAGCATTTAATAATATCAGACGCAGCAAGGAGAAGGCAAGATTTTGATATCCTTATGAATACTGAATGCTTGAGGAGGTAGGTGCTATTCAAGGTCAATTAAAATCTGGTTGAAATACTTAAAAGTTGCTGTTTCTTTGTGAGCAGAAGAGTTCCTGCCTTTTGGGGGCAGGAACTGTCATATACAGTATGTTCTATACAGAGCCTAGAAACTATATGGGTTGACCTAGTGGGTTGCAAGCAGTAATGTAATGTTAAATAATACTGATCTTAATAGCAACCTGTAGTATGCATAAAAAGCAAGTAAATCTGCACTGGTGTATCTGTGCTGACACACTCTGATGTATCATGTGGCCTGACTCTGCTCTCGGGGAAGCCAAGACTGCACTACTATTGGTTTTACAAGAACTATTGCTAGATTGAAAAAATGCTATCCAGGAAAATTTTGAAGATTTAAAAATGCTAGATTTAAAAAATATCCTTATCTACCACTTTGGGGAAACAGTGATAAATTTCAAAGGATTAGGGGAACTGAGGCTTCACCAGAACAGGACTATTTTGAGGGAGGAGTGATGGGTTGGAGGTACTTCCTTGCTGAGGATGGGCTCTGTGCCTCTCCTCCAGCACAGCGGAAAGGCCAACCTATTCTGCTTCCTATTCCCCTATCTCTTCTTCTCTCCTTTGTGGTTCTCAGCAATTTCACCCAGTTTATTGCAACAAAAGTCTATTTTAAAATGGGACTTCCCAAAGAATGTTTTTACCATTGAGAAGTCATCATTTTCCAACAAGATGTTGTCAGAAAAGTCCCATTTGAACTGAATAATCAAGACTTTCACTGCAATGAACCCTCTCTTTCTGGCTGATGACATGGTGAGCAGAACCCTCAGTTTTGTTGGTAAATCATGCTTACAAAATCGTGGTGGACACAAGTGCAGGCAGCTGCATCCCAACATGTCTGATTCACTTGAAAGGGTCTCTCAGTTTTAAATGTTTGATGCTAAGAAGAAATGAAAGATGAAGAACAAGCTAAATTCTCTAAAATATAGTTTTGGACTAATTCACACAACTGTCCTTGCCCATGTAACACCAATATTGGCTAATAGTGGAACATGATGTTTGGAGCAGCTCCTACTGTTTCAGAGGGATGAGAAAATAAAATCCACAGAAGAAAAAAGTCTTCTATTTTGGTATACTTAACACATACAGTTATCTATGTGTCCTATATATCATTTAACAAATTGCTTTGCAATTCTTATAGGGCGTGGTATAATGACTGATTTAAAATCACTGCATTGCTTAAACTGCATTGTTCTTCATCAAGTTGAGTCATTTTTATGTGAAGTGTCAAGCTCTCTAACAAATAACTGCTGCCAGACAAATCAAGTTCCTCATCTTAAAGCTACGGCTAAATAGTTTATAGCTTTAATCTGCTCACTGAGGTGTGCAGTCTATGACAGTAATTATAAATGCAAGGAGAAATTATAGCTGAATGCTTTAACTGCATTAGGAGCCATTTGATGAACAATCATGATTGCCTGCTCATTTTCAACAATAGAGGGCAAGTTAGTGTCAGTGCATTAGAGGATTTTCAGTTCTGCTCTGCTCTTTCTTCCATTTACCACAGAATGTCAGTTGTCTCCTATAAAGTAGAAAAAAAGCACTGTAGAAGCTTTAAACTTGATGGTTAAAAAAAGACAAAGGAGGAAACAGAGAGAAAAACTGTTTATCATTATGACTCATTTTTTTTGTTTTGCAGCAGCCTTACTTTCAAATTAGTTCATCTCAGGTAGCTTCTTGTTTACTTATCAGGGTTTTTTGAAAAAGAAATCTCCCAAATCAAGTTGGTAAATTTGACTCTATAGAGACTTATTTCTATAAAAAGTTGTAGAAAAGAGCACAGAGAGCTTCAGTTACTGACCATTTTATAGCAAATCTCACCTGACTTTAAAGTGAGTAATACAATTCTGCCTTCTCTTTTTTCTCAGGACAACATAAAAATTCTAATTTAGTTGAAAAAATGAACAAATGTTCTTCAAAGGTATAAGTCAACATACAAATTACTTCTAATTAAAGCCATGTTCCCTAATGTTCATGGGTTTCCTTTGAAGAACAGCAATAAAAACAGATTTCAAGTGGGTTAAATGAAAGAGAATAGAGACGTCTGATTGTTGTATATTACACATAATTTTACATTATATTACTAAACCCATATCAGTTAGAAGAATTCAAGAAAACACCAAAGATGAATATAAAACAGATATGTGCATCTTTACATTTAAGAAGAATTTATAGCAAATTTCTTATAAACAGGCTCACAGAGGTCTTAAAAATAAATCCATATACATAACACATTTTTATACAGTACTAACCCAGATTATTCATTTATATTTTTAATGATAGTTACCATTTTAAAATAGAACCTTTAATAGTAAATTTCATTGAAATATAGAAAGTATTTTATGTATTTCTACACTTCCAGTACTCTTTCCACCATTTTATTTCCATTTATTTCCATATATTTTCTCTATTTTTATTTTTATTTCACTACAATATTGCCTAGATGTAAACGCAAATGCATGTGTGCATTTTAAGAATCTCAGTATGCTTTATATATCTGGCTTCTAAATACTGTGCTCTCCTCTATACTATTATTCAAATGTATACTGAATCTCCAAAATAACACGGTATGAATAAGTAAACTCTGAAATCCCTGTTATTTGATTTAGTCTCCTTGCAGATCTCAGGAAGAAGCCATATGAATAAACTCTGGCCTCCACACTTCTAACATAGTCAGAACTTTGGTAGGCTTACGGCTCCAAAACTGTAATAAAATCTTTACAATGCTATCCAAACTACCCCATCATTTCATACAATTTGTGCTATCATGCATACCAGCTGAAATTATAGTTCCAGATAACAGTGCTATCACTCTGTCATTGCAATTTAAATATATTTTTTCAAAGGTAAGATACAACCTGCATCTTGATATAAATTAGAAATGGATGAGTATTAAGAGGACAGCAATTGCTCGGTACCCAAAGGCAGGAAGGACAGTACATTATCTATGTAGTTACATATCACCTGAATAATACCCACGATGTGTCTGTGCAGGTTATTACAATGCAGAAACCACTTTTTTTTCCCTTGGAGGTTTTTTTTTTTTAAGTTTCTATTTGTTCCCCAAATCCTCAGAAATAGTAACATGTTTATAGAGGTGGGTGTTTGGTTTGCCTCCTAGTAATAACACGGTGCTTTTAAGACCAAATCTGAAACATTTGTCATGTATTAAGCCATGAATGTGCCAAAACAACTGTTATATCAATATATTTGGCAGATAGCTTTTGTTTGATAGTACCCAAATTATTGGTTTGCTCTGATATCTCTTCTGTGAAAACTATGAATGTCAGAGTCTTAATAATCATTAACTGGTGGGGAAGGAAACAAAGTATGGTATATTTTTCCTAAACAATCTCTTGCAGTTTTCTGATATTTTTGTCAGGTATGTTAATTGTGAATGGTCAGGTAAACAAGGAACATTTATTTGTTGAGTTCTACTGCTGGGTTACAAACGCCAAAATGGAAACTTCAGGGTATTAGCTCTATTTAGAAAACAAATTCCTTTTGATTTAGATGGATTTTTGCTGGCTAAAATATGCAGAAAGGATAAATCCAGTCAAATGTAGACAGCACATACAAGATGTATGCAAAACTTAAATCTTTTTGTGCTTGAATACTGACGTTATACTCTATAGTAACAGCTTCTATTACCCATCCCAAAGTAACCCTTTGATTAGTGGTTTAAATTATTCAAAAGTAGCCTTTTTAATGGAGTTTAAGTGATGCATAGTCCTTGTGCTGGCTCTGTACACAGCAAGTGTTTCTTAAAGCTTCATGAATATTTGCAGCAAACAAATGTGAAATCTTCACACAAACGGGTATTCATCCTCCAAGTGCTTGCACCCTCAATTAGCCAGAGAATAGCCACAATAGCAGGTGGCGTGACAACTCACAACACATCTTTAATTTTGACTGTCTGACGAATTCGTTTTCTGAATGTTATTCAAGTAATGAACACTTCGGAGAAAATCTGAATCTGCGCATGACTATTCTGTGAACAGAAGCAGAGCCTGAGAAATTGCTGGGAATGGCTAACAAAGCTTTCCTGGAAATAAACTTGTTAGAACAAAAAACTTCTATTTGGACTTTCAGTTGATGTTCTGCATATTTATTTAAATCAATAAAATTCAAGTTTGTGAATCAAGTAAAATTAAAAATGCAAAAAATGTGTGTCATCTGAATATTACATTACATGTTATAAACTTCGGTTGTGGCAGTACTTTGGCTGGCGTATCTCTCAGCGAAAAATAGCAACACTAACGTAGAATTATCCTACTAACAGGTCTTTGAAATATTAAGCTTGTTAAAAATCTAGCTGCTTCCTCAGTTCAGCATTAACCCCCCCAGGTTATACGAAAACTTCCACTGAAGTCAGTGATGTTTATGGATTGACTGGCACTCCCACCAACATGAAACAAAATATAATCAAACATCTCTAAAGATTAAAAAAGGAATGACGGAGACATAGGTTAAAATTATGTGACAAAAAAGGCCACTCACAGTAGTATGTGTTTAAGCAAATGTAAAATATTTTACAAAACTGAATACCTAAATGTCAACAAACGAATAATGGACCTTCTAGATGTAAACTTTTCAGGGTCATTTGTAGATTCTTGAGGCTGGGTTTGAGATTATGAGAAACCTGGAATAATTTAGATTTTGCTAATTTGACATTTGAATTGTCTTCCTTTCCCCCATCAAAATCAGATTTACTGGTGTGTCAGCACTGAAAGAGGTAATCATATTTTGGTTTTCAGTGCTTTTTTCTGCTTTTTCCATTCTCATTGAAAAGAGTAGCATTTAGTTGTTACATTACACATTGAAGTGCATAGAATGTGAAACGATTAATTCTTAGAAAGAACAAAGAAAGTGAGAACTGGGAAAATGGCTATTTTGAAAATATCAGTAAGAAGCAACTGTTCTATATAGGGCAATGTGGTTATGCATTTACCAAGCTCTCTTCTTGAAAACATTATAAAATGGATATGTACATGCAATTAGATTAACGAAGCAGGAGTACATTACACATTTTATACTGTTTTCCTGCATTTGAGAAAGTACAAATATCTTATTGAAGCTTCCTTAAAATGATGAAATCAAAACTCGCTATAGAGCATGCATACCTTAAGAGTTATTCTTCATCCACTTCTGCTACAAATTGTGAATGGTGTTCTGGTGACTTGCTGTGTGTTTTGCTTAGATGAAGTTTTACTGCATGTTTGCTCGCAAATGTCCGACAGCACAACTTACATTTGAACTTAGAGTCTGTGTCCTCTTCTCCAGCTATTGTTTCAGGAGATCTTTGAACTGAAACTCTGGAGATTTCTTGCTCTACCTTGGTTTGCTGCTCCACAGCCAGCCTGTTCATGTCTTTCATTTGGAAACCTAGATGAGATTCTAAGTGGCTAATATAAGTAGATGGGGTTCGAAACTGAGATGCACAGTCGCTGCAATAAAAGACTGGATGTCCTTTGTCCATGTTTTTCAAAAACTTTGTTCCTCCGGTTTTCCTAAGTTGATACTTGACATTTGCCAGCCAATGACTGATGGTGGTCATTGACAGTCCAGTAAATTTCGAAATTTGCATGCGCTCTTGTGGGCCTAGATCTGATAATAAATATTTACCTTCAGACGTCTGGAAGAGGCTGGAAGCAAACTGAGCTTGCAAAATGAGAAGATGCTGAGGGTTCCAGTTTGACTGTCTGCCCTTCCTTTTATGCAGAGTGGAGACCTCTGTTGAGACGTCTTCAAAGCGTCGGACATCTATTTCCAATTTCATAGACGGGATCCTTGAAGATGCAGCAGGTTTTGGTGTGGTAGCTTTGGGAAGAACTTTGACCATGTCAGCAATGTCAGACAGAGCATGTTTTTGAGGTGGAGAAGTACAAGATTGTGCTTGAGCTGACTCAGCTTTCTTGCCTTTGGATTTGGTCAGGTCAATAGGCTGATCATTGTTTTCAAACAAATAGTGCCTGGATACACTTGCAGGCTTGGGTGGGGTTGGGCCAGGAGATAAAACTGGCTTCTCCATCATATTTAGATTAGGTTTGTGGAACATAGAAATTGTGCTAGAGCTGGGGCTGGAATTGGATTGAGGCCGTAAAGGCTCTGTGGCTTTGCCCAGATGATTATTTAGTACTGACTGCAGTGCACTGAGAGGGTTGACACAAGGCAGTTCAGACGAATGGTTGGCTGCAGCACAACCATTACTCAGAGAAGCCGTTGTTGGTTCCTTGAGGACTGTTTTTTCTTTTCCGCTGTCCTCTTTAATTTTGTCTTCTTCTTTCAAGGGACATGGTTCTTTCTTTTTTGGCTCCACAGAGGCTTCAGATTTAAGAAGAGGTTCTCTCTCGCTCTGGCTGAGTGAGGCAGGCTCAGCTTGGACGCCCTCTTTACCATAGTCCTTTTGTACTTCCTCCTTATCATCAGTTTCCTTCTTCACTTGAGTGCACTGGGCCACATTCGCTGAGAGAGGGACCAGAGGCATGACCTTCCACTTCGGAGCTATCGGCCTCAATTTATTGGTGATCGTTGGTCTGATTTGCAGCACTTGGGAACCCACAGGCAAAGAGGGTTTAGCTCCTTCTGAGAGCTGATAAGCTGCATGGATGCTAGGATATGCACTCCAGCTGGGTGCTCCATTTTGAGCTTTATTGATGGCTGTTGTGACAGTGTTCTCCAAGGACTTTAGAATGTCCCCACCACCCTTTGAACCATCCTCTAAATCTTCTTCTCTGAGGTACTGGTATTTCATCGTGGGATCCAGTGGTTTCTGAAGAGTGTCTTCATACTCTTCAGTTTTTACTGCTTTCTCATCTTTGTTTGCATCTTCAGCTTTATCTTTTTTACTTTCCTTTTTTAGATCGGAGGTGGGAGCTATGCATTCTGCAGATGATTTACTGGTTGATTTTGAAACTGGGCTGTCATTGGCTGGTGCTTCAGACAGCGATTGCATTTTTTCCACGGCTAAAGGATCCAGAACAAGTTGCTTTCCTTTCTTTGAAGCTGAACTTGTGACTTTCAAGAAATGGCCAGTGACCATCATGTGGGTTGTGAGCTGCTGCAAGGTATCGTGGGAACTTCCACATTCCATACACTTCAAAATCTGGGATTTGCAGGCCTCAAACTGCCATGTATAGCTGGCACCATTCTGATAGCCATAGCGATTGTTAGATGATAACTGTAGGTTCACATTTTTCTGAGAGGAAAAAGTATCTGAGAAAGACCCCGTTGTGGAATCAGGGGAACAAGGTCTGTTAACATCAAACACACGTTTCTTTGCTGGAGTGATCATTTTTGAAGAAATGGTTGGTACTGGCTCCTTCAAAGGCACTTTTTGGTAATGTTTAGTTTTTATCATATGAACGCTCAGATCTTGAAGGGAGTCAAAAGAGTCACCACAGAACATACATTTCAGAACTTTTTGTGCATCTTCCTTGTCCATGTCCTGGAAAGCCCTTTTTCGGGGCTTTGAGTAGCTGGTAGGTCTGTGCTTGTCCTTTTTATGGTTGTCATCTTGGTAGTGACCTGTCTCATTCATATGAACCGTTAGTTCTACCAGTGTGTCATAGGCAGCACTGCACTGCCGGCACCGAAACCGGCTGGCGCCTGTGAACACAGTGCCGCACATTTTGCTGCTCTGCCTGTAGAGCTGGACCGAGCTGAACAGGTTGGGTTTCGACACAGGTCTGGAAGGTAAATTCTGCTGTAAGCTTTTTGACAGTGCGTCTTGGTGCCAATCAAAATCAGCTTTGTTCCCTCCATTTCTGTTTTCACAACTCCTCTTTTCAGAGTTAGACAACTTGAAACCCAGCCCTAAGCCTGTCCAGTAAGAGTCTGACAGTATGTTGGCATAGACCGCTGTCATTTTATCCATGCAGTCATGTGCTTCATTCTGGGCTTTGGGATGGGTGCTGGTTTTTGGGTCCTGTGGCTCCCTAGAGCAAATGCTTTTAATATCTGCCACATGGTCACTACCATCACTTAGTAGTGATTCATTTTCTGCATCCTGGTTAGATATATGGCTGACAGGGGAATTCTGGTAACTAAAGTTCCCTTTCTGCTCAGGACCCACTTCGTGTTCCTCATCGGTGCCAGTGTCATTGCTGCCCTGGAGTTGAGCAGTTGAGTTGTTGTCGTCATCATCTTCTTCCTCCTCCTTAATATCTTCCTCTTCCTTTAAATCTTCCTCTTGGACATAACCTGAAATGTAATGTCAATACATGAAATAGCTTGTTAAAGGAGAATACTACAGTTTGAGCTTTCTAGTTTCACTGTGTGTTTTCTTTAGTGAGCTTCGTTTTAATCTACAACTTTATTGCCTGTTAGTTCTGGAAGTGAAAGAAAGCCAGATGATGTCTCTTTCTGTGAAGGTTGCTGCATTTTATTGGCAGATGATCATAATTCTTTATAACTGCCAGAGATTCTGCATTAATAATTTTCCTGTCATGGGAGTATAATTCTAACTGTCCTGTAATGGGACAGTTGGAAAATTCATATGTGAGAATTTAAAGTTTACGATAAAAGCTTCAATTCTATTAAATTGTTTTTAGCCTCAGTGAAAGAAAGGGTAGAACTGGCAAGGAACAGAAGAAAATAACTGCCATAATCTCCCTGGTTCATAGCATCATCCAGGTACAGTAACTTTTTGCCCTCTGATCACCAAAAAATGCACTTTAGAATGTACACAAATAATTTATATGTCAAAATACAGTATCTGAAAACGTTAATAGGCATAAGTGGAACTCTTTTGTTTATAAAAGTAATGTACTGTGTACCATAAAAGCAAATTGTGCTTCAGTAAAAACAAATCCATAAATTTCAGGGCAAGATGCCTTGGAAGTTACAGAAGAACATTAGAATGTGACAGAAGTAGACCAAAGTTAACTGTAAAACTGGAAAAGCAGAACAAATCCAGAAAGATTTTCTTCAACAAACTATTTAATTAATAAGATGAACTTGATACTGGAAGAGCTGTAAATTTTAAAATTAATTAAGGAATTAAGGCTTATTTTTTCCTGGCCTTATATCACCAGTAATTCTGCCTAAGTTATAGGAAAAAACCTGGTTAAAAACAGACTGAAGAATTAGAGAAGAGGATTTTTAAGGGTGAACTGGCTCCACTGCAGTGATTGGATAAATTCACAATGACTCAACACAGTCAGCAATTCACTCCCAGACCCCCACAAGAAGGGATGGAGCAGAACGAACGGTTCAGATATGTTTTCATTAAACCCCAATGTAATTTTTTTAACAGCCACCACAAAGCTGTTCTGGGCAATGCAAGCAGACAGTGAAACAATTCACCGTTATTGACAGCCACTCATCAGAACTAAATGGTGATTTCAGAAGCACAGGTCTTCATAGGAGATATGTTGATGAGCTCTTCCAGTTAGGTGCAAATGCAGTGGTGCTAACCCTAGTGACTGCACTGCAGTCTCAGGAGTACTTTGTCGTGTTTGCTTAAGAACTGGATTTTTCTATCAGGTAAGTCTGTAAAAAAAATGTACTACCAAAACCTCTGAATCAAAGCTGCCCTTAAAAATAACTACGAAAAAATAAAATAAAATTGTAGTACTCATAATTGTGAAGTAATCCTAAGAGCTCAGAAAGCACAAGGTAAATGAGCCTAAAAGTGTTATTTGTTTAAAATCCAGTTCCTTCATATCTTCTGAGAAAAGCCATTTATTGCTCTTTGAGAACCTAGCTAATTTTTCTGCCTTGAATTTGGTACTCCTGCACAAATGATATCCTTTTAGAAAATCAAAAGTCATGGGCAGAAAAGGTAGAAGCATTTTGATTAACATACGGACAAAGCCTTCCAGTTTTTCCAGATACGTATTTCAATTTTTCAATCTATTTGCATGTGTACATGCATATCTCACCCCTTACAATATGTTTACCATTAAGCCCTTCCAAGACATGTTTACTGCCAAGCCAACGAGATGAATCAGAACTAGAGGAATGGCTTCCTGGATGAAGCTGCAGTGTAAGAAGAGGGAAATGATGGCTCTTTCTGAGGATGGGCTAAGAAATCTATGCAAGTCGTCTTTCCTACACTCTTCCCACAGTCTTAGGACCAGCCAGATCACACCAGCTTAGAGATGGGCTTGGAGTGCTCCAGGGGCGATACCAGGCAGCTTCACAACCAGAGGCAAAGACAACAGCAGTGGCTATGAGCAAATGACCATTTTAGCATGATAAAATAACAATCACATAGTAGTAGAAACACTTTGCTCTTCAGCAGACACTTTCAGCAAAGAAGATAAATATTAAACATGAAGTGTTAAATATTAAAACCCAACCCTTTTAGCAGCGTGTTGGGGTACATCAAATATTTGTAGCCCCATTTACAGATGATCAGACTGAGGCAGGCAGCAAAGACAAGATGAACAAAACATTTTTTTTCTCCTCTTTAAACTTCTCTAATAACCAGCTAATACTCTCCATATACTTCTTTCTGAGCTCGTATATTTTTCAGGGGTACCAGGAGAATGGAGGGACACGGAGGCGGCAAAAGCTCCTACACGTCATGAGTGGTAACCTTGTTAAACAAGCAGCATGAACTGATGAGCAGGGCTGACGTGGTTCTCGCGATGTTAGAGATCCTGTACAGCGTAGGTAGCGATGCTGGCCCCTTGCCAGGATGTATCACAGTGCCAGGCATATTACACCGAGCAAAATAAAAATAAGGAAGGAATCCAATGAAGGAATCAGACAAAACAGACAACAAATATCATTCACACAGTTTTGGGTCGGTGCAAATTTGATTCTCTATTTCAGCACCAATTCTTTGAATACTATTAACCCATTTTTCACTGGAAGGTAATTTTTTTCCTTTGGAAGATAAATACAGTAGTTTCTTCCTCATAGTATCCTTTGTCATTCTAAAAGGATTTACTAGGAGAAACAGAAGTACCAGACAGCTGCACATCCCCCACAACACAGATAAAATTTTCTGCTTAATTAGGCATTGACGTGTTTACTATAACCTTTACAGAAGACTAACTCATGCTGAGAATTCCTCTTTTTTTGTGCCTATATAAGATACAGACATAATCTTATGAAAATGGTAAAAGTAACTTACTAGAAAGCACCATCAAAATTTCACAAAATCATCAGTCAGGTCCATTTTAATGGTTGAGGATTCTGAGCAGCCTTGAAAATGCATTTCAGTACCCTACTTATAAAATAATTTCTGTTTATTCAAATGATTTAAATTGCTGTGGGCATTTTAAGGACAGTGGAGACCTCTTCTGTGCAGACAATGTAGGGTACAAGAAATGCATATGTCCTTCCAGCAGTGCTTTTTAGTACGAGTTCATTGGACATGAAGTTTGATATGAACTGAGGTAGCTATTTAACAGAAATAACATTAATTTAAGTGGACTTTGCATTATTTATTTTATAAGTAAAGGGTGTCTTAAGCCTGTACATCCACACGGTTTAAAGGCAGTGTCTGTAATAAGTAGCATAAATTTTGCACGTCATACTGATGTCCATATAATAAATTGTTGAGTGACCTGTTCTCTTCCCACCAGTTCTCCCCCAGGCTTATTCTGACATTCCAAACCTCTGAGATGCTCATATATAGCTGTCTTACAGGGAAAAAAAAAAATTCAAGAAATCCAAACTCAGTAATCAGATGAATGCTTCCTCCTTTTCCCACATGAGAATTTTTCCCACCAAAATTAAACAGGCCCAGGCAGAGATGTAAGAAGGGCAATGTGCAGTCCTGAAGAAGTGGGGGACTAAAATTTCACTGTCTTGAAGACTAGACAAACCTCAGAAGCTTCAGAGCATTGAATGAAAGCAATTTCTGACTTTCTAAATGGAAATACAGTATTTGGTTTTAGTGCTGATTGATCCCAAGATAGTGTATTTCAAAATCATGACATCAGTAAGGATAATATTATCATATGGATAACAATCATAAATACAATTCCAAAATGTTTTAACTTTTTAAAATTTTTCCTCTGTGCCTTCATGATTGGATTCATAGTACCTTAAGAAACCTGCTACTCTAGGACCAGGGTTGCAATAAACAGCCGATTCTTTATTCTTCAAAAGATGATATTTCCTTATCTATTTCTACCATATTTCTACAGAGTAACTAAAAGAAAGCAGGTCTAGTTAATACACCTGCGAAAACTCTACTGTGAACTTATAGGTCTAAACCCATCCACATCCACCTTGAAGCCTTGATCCTACTGTGCAGACAGCACCGAGCTAAGCTCCCAGTGATGGTGAATCCAGCATTGACTTTCAACTAACCTGCAATTTGCACCACGTTATACATCACTTCTGACTTTGAATTGTAGAATGTGAATACATGAGGTTTTTGAATATGTTCATTCTGACTGTTAACTTTTCCACCAGTGGATGCTATTTTCACTCAATTTTACTCTTTTTCCGCATAGAGAAACATTTCTTAAACTATATATATACATGTTTCTTTCCAAGACTGGAAAAAATATTTTCTGCCAAGAAAATGGACAGTGAATCATTGTCCAGAACAACACTGCTAACCCATGTAAAATCCATGAACCATCTGCATTTCTTCATATACATATTCCAATTTTACTTGAAATAACATAATTAGTAGAGCAATCTTGCAGTGCTATAAGGTGATCTTGTTTCCTTCTTGTCTGGCTTCAGCTCAAACGTCTTTTTGTGTCTGGCAGAAGCTATTTCTTTCTCTGAAATATTTCATGCAGATAATGGATAATGACCACTTCTCATTCCTTTTTCTCAAAAATGTCCAACCACATTAGCTACTCAAAGACATATCTTAACCTGGTTCTTTGTAGAAGTTCATAACTATAGATTCATTCCAGTTTGAAAACCAACTGAAGAGATAAATTGGCAACTGAGGAAAAAAAATATCCCTACTGTGTTGCAGAACTCATATCAAAGACATTTTGGAATTCAACAGGACTAAAACCAATGCAGCACTCTGGAAATGCAATGAAGTTTCATGGAAAGAACTCTCAAAACATGAAGTTTGTAATACAAGAGTGAATTATATAATTTCAGAGCATTTTACACTATGTTAACAATTTCTGTAGCAGGGAAATAACTTTCTGTTAAGTTCCGCAAGATGGAAAGAAAACGCAGGGAAAGGTTACCATTCTCACCACGGAAGGAGCGGTGAGCATTTGGCTCTGAATCATGGCTGTCCGAGATGAAGGAGCATCTCTGTCATCTGCTCTAAACGTCCTGGTAGCATGAGGTTTATTCCTAAAGCCTTGTGCATCCTGAAAAAGGTTTTAGATGTTCTCAAAACCTCAGAAAAGGCTGAATATGCTTAACTGCCTCTTTTCTGGGAGGCAAGTTAATTATTTTCGATAACAGGAAGGTATTTGTAACTTTTGCTGGTATTACCATTTACCATCCCATGCAAATTCAATTTGCAGTGGCTCAGTAAGGAAGGTTCAGTCATCACCCTAGTGATGCTATTTTCTGTCCAAAACAACTTCACATCTCAAAGAAGAGATTTTTCCCAAAACTGCTTTGCCTTTTTTCCAGACCTTTCTTTTTCAAATAGTTACAGCAGCTGATACTAGGGTATGAATTTCTGCCTACTGCGGAGTAGGAAAAGAAACATCCACTGCCATCCACTGCTGGAGGATAGAAGTAGTCTCTGTGGTGCCAAGCTTGCAAGCCACTGTAGCTTAGGAGCAAGGAAACTTGGAGTGGCTTCTGCCATAACTGAATTTTAACACGCAAAGGCAATTCCACAGAGCCATAACCATTATTTATATATGATGCTGAAATGAAGCAATTTTGGGCTTTCATTTTGTTGTACTCTAATTAGAGTTGTGTTATAAAGTTTTCTATTAAATGTCCAATTTCCTACTGGTTAAGAAGGCAAAATACCCACTAGTTTCAGTGGGACTTTTAGCAGCACAAAGGAGAACAGATTATGTCTTTCGTACAATGCATCCTACACAGTTGTCAGTCTAATGAAAATGATCAGTGGCTGGAAGTGTATGTGCAGGGAACTGGCTTGGGAGCGACCCATAAACTAAAAACAAACCCAATAATAAAAAGAAAAAAGAACAAACAAAAGGAAAACTGCAAAAAGAGAGGTGAGCTGATGTGCTCTGCTGAGCTGAGAGTCCACAGCAGGGACAGAATTATTATGGACTTTTTTCTTGAATAATTTTCCTTAAGGATGATGTTGTTTACATAGTTATTGCACTGTAAAAAAAAAAAGCAACTTTGGTCATATTTGCCTTGCTCTGGATTCAGTCAGTTTGAATGGCTGAATTTCCAGCTGCCAGCTGTTGCAGAAATGGATTTAACTGCACTCAGAGCCAACAGTTCAAGTTCCTTACATGAGGGCTTACAGTGTAAGAGAATAATTTGCCTTTGGTTAAAAACATTTCTGTTTGCTATTTTCTGCAAAGCTCTGGAACTTACAATTTCATTGTTTCAACCAGCTGAAGGTGTTTGATATTCTCCAGATTGTATTTTCAACAAATATGTTTCTAATGAAAGCTACGAGTCGTTGCATCACTGAATGCAAAGGACTTGACCTTCACAGCCCGTTGTTGCGCAGCAGGCGCAGACCCCCACCTCTGCCGGGTCTGTCCCGCCTGCCCGTCCCTCACACCAAAGTCCTCGCCCAGTCCTCGGCAGGACATGTTCTAGACAGGCATCAGGCAGTCATCACACCACCACAACATCTGGACGCGTTGCACTGAATTGTTAGTACAGTGACAAAGGGTGCTTTCCAAAACGCAGTTTGGTCCTGAACAATTAAAGGAATACAGTAGCAGCAAACACGTTTTCCTCATTAGTCATTTTAATTGCACCACTGTAAATCACTTCACTGATGAAAACATAAGTCTGAAACTTTTTTCTCTCTTTGCCTTTCTTCTGTTTTCTTTTGTCCTATTTATTGTTGTGGAAAACAGCAGAGCGGCTTTGTAAATTTACAGATTACCTCATTTAAAATCCAAGTTTCAAATTATGTTTTCCCTCTTTCATTATCCTAGGTTCCCATAAATACCAATCTAAATTTCTTTAAATGGCATGAGCTACCAATCAGAATCAAAAAAAAATATATATCTCTATAAATTGAAATTGTAATGAGTCTTACTAGTGTATTGCTAGCACTTTGGTTCATTTGATACGAACTTTGTTTTTTTAAAGTACCACATGGTAAGGCTTTGAAACTTCAGTTTGTAAAAAAAAAACTGTAACAGCCTTACAGCCTTTGAAGTCACTACTGATATAACTCTGAACAGATCCATTCAAGTTCAACTAACATCAGACAAATGTTTAGTGTATCAGAGGAAGCCACAAAAGCAAGGATTTCATCAATATTTCACAACAGCCTCAGGGAAACTGTAGATTGCAATGCTGTAGGGCAGCTAATGGAATTACACACAAGGGTTTTGTACATTTAAAATAAGCAGCTACTAAAAAAATTACCCTTCAGTTTGATAGAAACTGTATAAAACTGCAGATGGGAAACAATTAAATAGCTACCAACATTTATCCATGTCAGACTGATAGGTCATTTAATAACAGGTATTTCTTTCCTTCTTTCTTTTTTTTCCTGGTACGGCAATAATAAAGATTAACATTTATGAAAAGTAGTATAAAATATAGTACAGCCAAATGAATAATTAAAGATGCTTCTGAAGAATTTGTTTGCTATTGTATGGCCACGAAGACTGCTCACCAGTAATGAAGTACATTTATATTAAATACAATTATAAATAGAAAGAAGATGAGGATTGTGTTTATGGACACTTGCTTTTTATCCTAAAAAAAATAAATCTTTGCTTCACTTCTATTGAATCCATAGCTTGTCTCATGGACAGCATTTCTTCACAACATATTCCTCTGGAAAAGAATTGGGCCCTGGCTTTGAATGTATGTGGGGTACACTTCAGGCTGGACATATTACATGTAACAAATCAGTGAAAGATCAACATTTTCCCTTGAAAGGCTCTTGATCAGAGTGAAGAATTCTGCATATGAAAGACATTTATTCTAAAAATAGATCCATATAATCATATTCCTTTTCATTACTATGTTCAACGTGTGAAAATCTTGAAGTACTAGCCCTTCACACAGTAGTTTTTGAGTATTTAGGTATGGTCTGCTACTGTGGGAAATTACTGTTTCTGTTAATAACTGATGCTTGTTCAGTGCACTGAATAGCATGATGTGAGAGATAAATTATTTGATTATTATTTTAAAAAGGCTGCTTATTTCTTGGCCTCTCCAATTCAAAGCAGACCAGCTTGGCTAAACACAATGGAGTACCCAGTGTCATGCAGAAGAATGTAAGCCCCAATTCAAGAAAGCTCATAACCACATGAAGTTTGTCCCATTTGGGGTAACAGTAGGAAGGCTTATCTGCCATAACGAGAAGCTATGGCATGATGACTGCCATAATTAGTTAATAATCAATCATCAATATGTAAACAATAGCAGCCTGATTTTGGCAATGTGACTAAGGATTTAATGAGCCTTGACAGAAAACCTACAAGGGCAAGGGGCTAAGAGACAGGCTCCACTGTCATAACTCCGGCATCTGCCACTGAATGCTGGGGTGGCCTCTTGCACATCACACAGGGTCAGTTCAAAGCTCAGAAGTTCTTATGGAAAACCTCCATGAACAGCCACTTTCTCTTCCAAATCCCAGCCTCCCTGCCTGTTGAACTGCAAAATGGTACACGTTCTGCAGCAGCACACTGGGAAATGCATTGTGCTTGTACAGTGAACAGAAAATCTAAAGCGACTTGAGTACTAAGCGTCACAGTCCAGTGATGTGTAGTGATGAAGCCAACAGCACTTCCTACAGGTTTTTATTAAAGTGCAGAATTCATGAGCAGCTGAAGATGCTGCATAAAATGCAAGCTCCTTGCAATAACTTGTTGACTAGGACCTAGTATTACAGCCTATTTAAAAAAAATATATATATTGCTTCAAAAGTACATTATTATTGTAGCATTTGTCAAAAGAGCAGTGGGCCTTTTGATTCTCCCTTTGGATACACAGCCACACTGCAGCTCCAGAGAGATCTGCTTTAAGCCCTACTTCCCAGTAATAGTCATAAATCTGTGCTGGTTACTCATAGCTGGTTAAACCGTGGCTGCAACATTATTTGTCTCTTAACATCTCTTTAGATAAGGTACATAAGTAGAAAGTGGGAGTATAAAGAAATACATCTTCCTCATCTTCTTGCTTTGTTTTTGTGCTTGCATTCCAGGCAATAAAAACTGCAAATAACTTTGAAGTGCGAGTTTTCACTTGCTGGTATTTCAGCGCAAAAGGAACACTAGTGAAGTATACACAGATCATCAAGTGTTTTATTTCCCTCTTTATTTTCCTTTCAGGAATATACTGTTGCAAATGTTGGTCCAAATGAATAGTCTGTTTCTTTTGTGACAAATAATATGGCCAGCAACGTTGACTTTTGACCATTAGACATCCCTGCACTTACAGCCACATAACCATCAAAGCACTAAGCCAGCATGAAGGTCATTACCCCAGATGGCATCTTACTTCGACTAACTTCTCAGATATGTAAGCAATAAGCAGTTGCAAGAGATTGATATGATACTTTGTGAGTAATTTGGATGAACTATAACACTAACCCAGTAAAGTATTATAATTTTAAATGTGTCCAGAAAATAATTGAAATTCTGGTTTAGCTTCATCATAATGCACAGTGCTGGGTATATTTAACAGCCGACTAGTTTAGCATGAATATTGCTTTACAAATGAGGTCATATTGTTTTTAAGAAACAATATTGCTATCAAACATGTTTAGGAGGAAAAGCAAGAGATTATGAGCACACTTTTAACCTTTCTGTCTCTTTCTATATCTGTTTACTACAGTGATTTAGGTGCTCAGTGTTTGAAGGCAAACGTAGAAGGTTCTGGCATTTAAAAGATCCAGTAATGAGCAACTGGCAGTCAGATTCTTTCTTATTATTACTCTGTCACAAAATCTCTGTTCTACATCACTCCATCTTTGCAACACCAGTCAGAGATGAGAAAGGTCAAAATATCTCCTTCAAACATACAACCTGTACATGCACAACACCATTCCTGAGTCACATACAACAGCCAAAATTCAATCCATGCGGTGGAAAAGAACAGGGTCCACAGGTAACGAAGCTCCATTTTCCTCCTGCTGGCACTGACACAGCCCAGGTCAGAGTGGGATCACCTCCTAATTCTAGTTCGCAGATTTCTTTTTTATCGTTCACCCTGTTGTCAGAATGAGGGATACCTAAACAAGCTCCCCAAAAGAGTATTTAATATACACAATATGTTTGCATCCACCTGCACAATGTGTTGACATTTCTCTACCCAAGGAAGGGGGCACACAGAGAGCCTGATCCTCTTTTCACTTCTCATTGCAGTGAACAGTGAGAAGGCTGCAGCAACTGTGATGAGAATTGATCTGCGAGCCCTGGAAATCTGTTACAAAGATGGAAATGAAGTCTTTCAAGGTCCTGCCTGAAACACTCCCTCTGCGAGAGGCATGACCGCAGGTGTGCTGGTGCTGGCTTTGGTAGCACAAACTTGCAATCGTTTTTACCTGAAGTTTTGGGGGAATCATATCTTGGCACTCTCTTAATAGATCATGCAAATATACTGCATCTTTATTATTACCATTGTAATTCTATTAATTAGCACTGCCCCCAACACCAAGACTGCCCCACAAAAATCTTTTACCAACATGGAACAAAATTCTTCCTGCCCCAAAAAGCTCCCAGTTTTGATACTCTCCAGTGCTTTCTGGGATGCTGCCTTACTGTTTCCCTGCAGATATGAAGGCCTATTAATAGTAAGAATACTAATAATTATCAGTAGTAAAATTAGTACTGTTGGTTCCATTCTGCAAGAAACTTGTGCAAAACAAATCAATCCATGTCAAAAGGAAAAGCTTCCAACTGACACAGAAAATAAATATAGTTTCCAAGTATCTCTCAAGATTATTAAAGTAACAGAAATTTCAAAGAAAAAAAAAGAAAAATGATTGAAACACAAATACTAAGCTGTGTTCTTTTAATTGTCTGTCGAATGATCCAAGGCAGGGCTTAGATCCAGGGCCAATACACAGATCATTTACAGATCATAATCACCACAGTCTCAATGTTGCATTCCTGCCCTGTCCTAAGTGATAACTGAAATTTATCATATGGGTCAAAGCATGAAAAACCAGGCAGCAACAGGAGGCTGCAGCTGCATAGGATCAGCTTTTCCTGAACCTCAGAAAGAAATAACAACTATGGGTTACGGTAAAAAAATCCAATAATCAGAAAGGTCACTTACTGACAGAAACGACTTCTTCAGCACAGGTATCATGATGTAACCACTGCTGAAGTGAGGGACCTCACTGGGTACAAAAAAGCTATATATTATATCCATCATAACTGGATTTAAGGTATGTAGGAATTCACAAAGCAGTCTAGTGTATCAAAAATCCAGACTCTAAAATCCTGAAAGCACTGAAAGAGTGGATTAACCGTCTCTACTATCCAACTGTGTAACTGAATAAAAAAACTACATGAACTTCCTTGCTTTTTTTTTTTCTGGGGCCTCACTCTGACTTGGAAGGAAAAGCTACAGAGGGCATCTGACCTCTACCAAATTACTCATAATACTGACTTCCTGAAAAACAAATTGCTGCTGCAGGCAAGCCCAAATATAAAAAAGCCATTAAAAAAAAAGCGCTATTTAAAATGTTTCAGAATTGAAATATATTTATTGCTGTTTCTAGTAATCACAAGTGTAAGTGCAGACAAGAGCTTGGAAAAAAGGTCCAGGGAATTTTCAAGTGTGGTTAAAAACAGGCAAAGAGCAAAACATCTCCATTTTTGTTTTAATTCCTACCTCTTCCATTTCACTGCCGCTCAGGCATCAGCATGCGATTGGGACACCACCTTCTGAGCTCTGCACTTCTGCAGAGGAGCAAATGTACCTGGGATGTTTATTAAGGCATCATTATATGTCTGTGTGGCATCATTTATTTTCTGTGGAAGAGACCATGCCAGGTCAAGATCAACAGTTTGAGCAAGACAATTCATCAGGTGGGAGCAGGTGGCAGGGGCAGTGTAAGAAATTGCTCAAAAAGGAGTACAAAACTGAAATGGATGGAAGTGTAAAAGCAATAAGAAAGTGATCAGTGAAACTACAAACAACAGAAGATAAATCAAAGGAAACAAGTACAGAGCAGAGATCAGTCCAAGAGGGTTTCCTTATAAGTGAACAGGGCTTTAAGCTCTATAACAATAGGTGAATCCATATATAATATTTTTCCTTGAAATTCTGCTGGGAATCAGGAGGATGAACAGAGCAGGATCATTATCAGGGCATCCAGAAAGAATTGGTAAGAAAACCCAGTCTACTTGCTTACAGTTGTGGTGGAAACAGATGCAGAGAGCATTTTGAAAATGAAGCATTACCAGGGATTTTGCACATTATGTTTACATCCATATTCAAACTGCATTTATATTGTAAGAGTGTGTTACAGCATCTGCACTTACATTTCGATTAAGACCCCTGAAGCAATGACTGAAATCATACAGAAATAAAGAGTGGTAAGTGCACAATGATAGCTAAAATGGAGAAATGTAGAATGAGAACTTTCTAATAGAAGAAATGACTCGCACATTAACTTGAGTACTTCTTGAACAGAAATTCACCAAATAATTTTATTGAGGATTGGACTTCATGCCAGTAGGATTCTTTCGCTGTCAATAATCCAATTATTCATGACAAAAAATCTTGTGCAGCTTATCTAACACAGATTTTGGACTAACTACTGATAATGTGAAAGTAAAACATCTAACACGGATTTTGGACTGACTAATGATAATGTGAAAGTAAAACTTCCAAATCTTTTTTTTTATATCAGTGGGAGTTGTATTAGATTAGGCCTGCAGAGCTTTTTTGATAATACATGAGGATACACTGGCTATGGACACTAAATCCTAGTTGATTTGCTAAGTAGCGAAAGTCCTTTGAGATTTTATGGGTAAAGTTGATTTGGAGCTATAAAACTGAAGCATTTATTACAGACCAGAGGCCAACAACACTTCATTACAGACTGTCTAAACACTTTCAGTTTATCCACTATGTTCAAATCCAAACAATATTTCCCTTCTAAAGCATTTCTGGCTGATTCTCTTTCTCTTTCTACCAGCAATAACACCTAAAAAAATTTGAATTTTTAAAGTGTTTATCAATCTATGCTAAAATTTAAATGAAGGCAAAGCACGTCACAGATCTTGCTAGTACCTGCACAAGGTTTGTCTTGAACGACTACCAATTTGCCTTGTCTACATGGGCTAATTACTGCATGTATCCATCAATGCACAGCTGGAGTTTGACTAGTCTGTATTTGAATTTTTGTATTTTTCAACATGTATCGTACTGCCAGTTCATTGCTCCTTCTGTGCAGTCAGTTCCCTTCTACTGATTGGAAATCTATTGCACAAACAAAGAGAGAAAAACATGTTTAAAATAAGAAGATTCAGAAAGACTGAAACTGCTTTTAACTCCTTATTTAAGAATTCACTATGTTTTAATACTCTGCCCTATAAAAGCAAGAGTTTAAACACTCACTGGGAGAAGAACCAGCAAAACTGGCCATCTTTGCTGCTGTCTCAGAGAAATTTAGTTTAAACGAGATAGATCTCTTGGCAGCTCACTTACTGTCTAATGTCTTTGGTCCGTAAGCATAGCCCAGTGGCAGCATGAATGCTCCCAAACAGGGCAGCAGCACTCCACATCAACAGCCCTTCTTCAAAGCACTTGCTCAAACAGAAAAGTCCTCCGAAGACCCTGTTCAGGAGGCCCCGGCCGCATGTGCCAGAGCTGTCCACAGCCACTTGCTATCGGACATCACCGCGGCCACTGTCTGGCAGAGCTACGGCACTGCAGGGGTAGCAAACCTGTGAGGTGCAGCAAGGCAAACGTCTCAAAGTGGGTGCCTACAGGGTCGGCTCATGTCAGCCAGCTCTTGGGGTCTATCAGGCTTCATGCATCAATGAGATAAGCCTGACTTTAACTTGAAGGGTGCTTTGACCATACTTGGGTTTCATTTCTAATAATTTTTCAGATGTTAATGGCGTATTAACTCTTCTACGTACAATAGGCTGAATTTCTTACTGGTTTAATTCTTCTGAAGCTAATGGATTTAGGCAGAGAAATAACTGGATTGATGTTTTATTTATGTTGGCTCTCTGTAAAGAACCTCTTTCTTGTTGCTAGTGTTGTTTCTTTTGTCTGACAGGTATGTATATATCTGTATATATACTCATTTTCTGCTGCCAATAGCAGTGGAAGTAGGATATGTCTACATCCTAAACTCTCTAACAACTTATCAAAAATAGCAGTAATTAAAAAAAAATAATTCATATACTGTTACTCAAAAGCCCTCATGCTCCTGGCAAATAGCACACCTGCACTCACTGGTGGCATTCTGTATGACCTGAGCATTTCCTCAGAAGATCCCTTCTTCCTTTTGTTTTACCTGATAACTTCAGCTATTTGTTAGCAGGGGCTCTGAAGCACAGTTATGAGCCAATCCTATGGCAATGCAATCTAATTCCAGCAAAGAATTTTTTTTTATTAGTTCCATTTTATGGAAAGCAAAATGATGCCCATTATTTTGGAAATTAAACAGTGTATTTCCACTTCACCTCCTCCGTTCTCATTAATCTAAACAGAAGGATGAGATGATTTCCCATCTTATTTCCCTTTTTGTTTGTCCTCATGTGATTAAGAGGCAACCTCTCGTATGAAATTCATCTTCCTCCCTAGTCCTTTCCCAACACAATTCAGTCTCCCCAACCAGCATCAACTGCCACAAAGAGGTTTCACCGCTACCTGTTCTTCCCTCCTCTTTGAGCAGCCACATCTTTTGCTTTTTCTCCTTTACACGGGTAAAAATGCTGGTGTTAGAGGAAGCAGACAATTAAAGGTCAAAAATTCAAGTGTTTTTCTGTTCCACCCTGTATAAATCTATTGCTGTCAGAGGGAAGCAATCATGCCTGCAAATGCACTTTACAGGGCTGAGAGAAAATCTGTTTCTCAACTTAAACTATGTAACATTTAAATATCAAAAACTTTGTTTTCTAATGAGGGAAGTATTGAGGGGGGAGAAATGAATTATATGCTTGATGTATACTGAAGGCTGGGAAAATTAAGGCCATTTCCCATGGTGAGAATGCAGTGATTTCAGTTTGTGAGAGTAAATTAAACCTTTGGGAGAATTTGTCTTCCATTAAATTGAACAGCTAAACAGGCACAGAAGATTTTAATGTCACCACCACCAAACCCCAAAGGTTACACAAAGAAACAGAAACATTGTTTTCTTGTTTGGAAGTTCTCTGTCTCTCTACCTAGGAAAAATGCAAACTGTAAATGTATGTTGAGACACAAAGACTCTTAAAGATCATAATTCCATTCCTATACCATATGCTATTAATGTCTGTCAACACTGTTTAGCCAGCAACTGCTGACAGAACCATATTTGCTATCTAAATACATCATAAATAAATCAGTAATGAACTGCTTTAGTAAACCTTCTGCACTGATTGGAAATACAGATCGAGTAAACAAACTCTGGGGATAGCATTTTGCAGCTAGAAGTATATACAACTGTTTAATGCCAAAGACAAAGTCACTCACACCTCTCTTTCTGGCAAGACACGAGGCGGGTGAAAGAAAATTGTGAGGATGGCAAAAGTGTTTAATCAATTGTAGCAAATGTACCTGTCAGCATTCATCATATTACCTCTCCTTTTTTTTAATGCAAATCTCAGAAAAGGGACTTTCAGCAGGGAGAGCTACAAAATATGCTGGGAACAAAATCAAAACCCTCGGCTCAATCATGGTCTCATGACTAGGGAGACAGTCATCAAAACCCGGCTGAGGTTCATGAGCTTTCCAAGTCAGACCTGCTCTGCTGACTTCCTGGTAAACAAAAAAGCAGATTTTGTCTTAAATATGAGTCTCTTTGAGGCAATGGCACGTGCTCAGTAGGAAAAAACTAGGAACCAGGACTGAATCTTACAGCGGATTCCTGACTCTGCTGTGGGTTAACTGCATGCTTTTGAAGGTAAGCAGGGATGGACATTTGTGCCAGAATTTGGCTTTGAGTTGTGGAATACACTGAAATAAAAAAATTCAAGTACTTTGTGAATATGTGAGATAAAAAATGGTAGGAAACACCCCCTTATTTGTTCAAATCAGCCTACCAGTTGTTGTCTGGATAAAAAGCAACTGTTGGTGAAGAGAAGCTGGAACTAGAATTTATCTTCTGAGGTGGACTATTGAGGGAGGAATTAGTAGTAATGTTGACTGCCAGACTTAAAAAAATCTACTAGCACCATAAATCTGTAACTGAATAAATATTTCTAGTCTTCCTAACTTTTTTTTGACACAGGTTTTTTGAAAGTTACTTTCTGACAGCTTTCTGGTAATTAGACACCACAGCTTTATATCAGAAGAACAGTCTTAATTAAGACTGCAGAGAGACGCTAAAATTATAATTTCCTCTATGCTATATTTTAGCAACAGAAATTCTTGGAGATCGCTGTGGGATGAGACTGTAGTCCAGAATAAAACAAGTGCTAATTTATCATGATGCTTGCAATGGATGATATTTTAAAAAATAGAATTTATCTCCTAGATGCAGGATTAAAATTTTTTCTTCTTCATCCTATCAGATAATTAAACATCTTATCCCCTCAAAATTACATTCAGTTCACAACCCTAATACTCTGTAAGATGCAGAAAAAGACCTGTTTACAAGTTCAGATTGTTGGCAAGGCTCACAAAGCAGTGGCAGGTGTTACTCTTTACAGCAGGAATTAGCTCCATACACAGAGGGCTAAGCAGGGAACGGGGAAGGCTGCAGCTTGTTACGCCCCGCCGGCGGGGCACTCTGTCTGCCCTCAGCACAACAGAACAGGCTCCATCATCCACAATGCACAGCTTTGTCTGGTGCTCTGCATTTCTCGTTCACCTGGAGCTAGGTGAGCAGATGCTAAATGCTGAAATGGAAAAGGAGAGGAGCCTGGGTTAAAAGGCACATGGGTCTATAAGGGAAGGAGCCTAGGATCTTATCTTCCAATAAATCAAGATATAAATTTAAATTATGAACACCTTAAGAAGACTGAGGCTCATGCAAAAGAATACAGTGTAAGAAAAGGTTCCCTCTGGTGTCATTTGTTTTTGTGACAAGCTGCAGAGATTGCTGGAACAGAAGAAGTCCCAAGCTCCTAAATACCATCTCAAGTAGAGTTCATGTGAAAAAGAAGAGAAGCGGCACCGTCTGGATGATAAACATTCATATTTTACAACCTTTCAGTTTATTTACTGATACATCTTTTTCTAACTATATTTGTTGTTTGTATCAGCTTGCCTAGGCAAAACAGAGCCATACATAATTCAGGGATAAAATTGCCATCAAGTCACTGCAGAATCTAAACAAATAGATCCCAAACATAGATTTTTCATTAATAACCCTCCATTACCAAGTTCCGACACTTTGAACCAAAAATAAATAAATAAAACAGCAAGATAAAAAAGAAAGACACCTCATTATTTAATGCCAATCTCCCTGGCTTTGTGCTCGGAGCAGGTGGAGGCATTGTCTGAAAAGTTAGTGCTTAATGTGACCTGGGAGCGACGGCCCAGGCTGGCAGGGGAGGACACAGAGAAGCAATCAGCCACTTGGCCAAAGCTGTCACCAGTCCGCGAGCCTGCGAGACAAGGCTAAGTGTGGAAGCTCCCATGCCACTTACACATTTCATTTTTTGCTGTCTTCCTGTCCAAAAAAAGGAAGAAAGAAAAAAAAAAAAGAAAAAAAGGGGAGGGGTGGAGTGAGGAAAAGGAGAGAGAAGAAAAAGTACTGTTAATTTACAAAGCTGAAAATAGCAGCTGCTAATGGGCTTTTGCAATCCTTCTTTAGTCACTGCAAGGTCACGATCAGAAGTAGCCTGTGATTGATTCTAAAGTGAAGCTCTGCTCTTCACGTCTGTAATGGACATTAAAAAATCTGAAAGGAGCTCAAAGAGAAAACAAAAAAGTGACATATCTTATGGAGCCCTGAAGTCCTCCAGGTTCTCAGAATGAACTTGGAGGGTGGAGTCATGCCCTGTTTTTTGAATTGTCCCTCATAATAATTATTGCATTACAAGGAACATTTAATTGTATAGATTAGTCTAACTTCATCAATTTTATGGCCATTTTATTGCTATTTCTTACAGCTCCGCAAAGAACAGCCCTCCTCTTCCATCCCTGTGTTTAAAGGGTTAAATGAGATGAGTGACAGCCTTTCTGCATGATTTACAACTTCGAGCCCTGTAGTGAAACCAGCACTTGATGGATGATCCTGAAAGACGGAGACTAACCATAAATCATGTCTTTGAATCATTGACAAAGATAAAGGAGAGAAAGAAAAAGCACTGGCATTGACATTCATTCTCCCAATAATGTACATTGACTAGTTACAATACAGAACCTTAATTAAAAAAGCGAACTCAAAGTAGTTACCTCAGTGGAGGGAATGCAATGCTCTGAAAGGCTCAAGAAAATCACAAATAAAAGTTCAAGCCACATCCATGATAGGTTACCTCCCTGGGAAAAGCGCTCGGATGCACACTTGCCACAGCCCTGCACTGGACAGTAAACCAGATAAACACGCTGGTCTTAACCTCCTCATTCTTTAGCACCTAGCTTTCTTTTTTTGTGCCTGTTCTTAATTTTATCTTATTATTGTTAGAGCTGAATGCCCAGGCAAGGGGAGAGCCTTGTTTTTTTAGGCACTGGATGCATTCTGTGGAAATGCCAAACTTCAGAGACAGAACAAAGCAAGCACGGTCACCTCTGCCTTACAGAGAACTGAGGCACCGAGAAATACAGTGACTTGTTTCAGGTGCCATGTGGAAATCTGGGCTTGATGAGTTTATGAAAGGGGCATGTGTTTGTGTACCATGGCATGCCTGTGACAGAACGGTGCTGGAACTGCTAGGGAAATCCGTCCATCTGATGTTTCCAAAATTATGGTAAAGATGAGAAGAAAACTTAAATCCCCTGAGTCACAGGCCAGGAAGAGGAAATCATTGCTTATTCTCAGGTGCCAGTCTTGCACTCTCACGTGAAGGCTAGCAGCTACAGAGCTGCATGACCCACCATCTGCAAACACCGCAGCAGGACTTTCATTACTTACTTCCCGTAAGTGTAGATTTCACCTTCACCTTTCAGAACTTGCAGAGAGTAGTTTTGTGATACATTTAATACTGCAAATGAAATGGAAGGAAACCCCAAATATCAGCTTCCAAGAGATTGAATGAAGGGCCAGCCTTATAGCGAAGCAGTTAAAGGACAGGTTAAGACCTGTCTGGGAGAAGTAACAGCACCATCTGTAATAGTGCTGTATAGTCCCACCTTTCTGCACAAGGAAGGCTGGCAGAGTGACAAATACACGCGAAGCAGTTGTGGAGATGACTCCTTCTCTTGTCTGTAAGTGCAACAAAGGAACACACAAATGGGGTGACTTTCTGAGTGAGCCTGTGCTGAGGCACACAGCACCTTAACCATCCATGTGAAAGCGTGCAGATGAGCATGGTGCAAAACCACAAACAGCCTGAGGTGGGAGTGACTTTGCTATTTAAAACAGGAGTAATCTCACCAAGAAAAAAATAATCATGATAAACAGGTGAAGAGAGAAAAGAGGGGTAAAGGAAAGAATATATGAATAGAATTAGAGAGAGGAAGGTCTAGACATCCGTGTTAATGCTTCCCCACTGTGCTCCATTCTTTAAAAAGCAAGCCACAGATTTGACAAGTTCATGTACTCATGTTAGCTGAAAGCAGGGGTGAATGAACTCCCAACTTTTCCAAGTTTTGTGCCTTTCCTGAATCTTTCCAATTTGCCAAAATTCTTTGAGTCCCTCAAGCATTTAATCCTCATGGTTTAAAGAAAATATTGGGATTTCACACATGGAAAAACTCAATTATAAAAACAAACTAAAAGAGGACAAGCCACACTAAGCAGGTTTTCTTAGGTAAAGGAAAGCACCTTCTACCAGGGGGAACAACTCCTTGACACAGCTGAGAAGGCACAACAGGGCATATTTCAGAAGGCACAACAGCAGTAAATACTCCTTTTATTTATTTGCATATATTATTTCCCATTCTTCCTTATGTTCTCTTTGCCGGGTCTTAGCTACCCATTTTTTCCACTCCTTTTCCACTCTCTTCAGGCGATTATGAGTATTTTTATGTGCATATGCAGTCTAATATGTGTGGAGAATCTAAGGACTTTACAAAGTATGAACACTCTTTCACAGGCAGCAAAACCAAGGAGGTACATTTAAAAAACAATTTGATGATTTTCAGCTCCTTACAAGTTCCCTTCAGCATATGATTCATAACTCAAAAAGTTTTCTGCAAATGATTCTTAATGTATCATTTTGTTATGAGCATTTTGGTGCAGGTTCGCAGTTCTAGACCCTTGGACCAGGTACACAGAAATTTCTTTGCCCCTCATTGCATGAACATGTACCCTGGTTTCAAATTTCTAAAGCAAAAGTGTTGTCATATTAGATTGATTGGATCTGCCATTTGTTTTCCATAAGTATTTACTGAAGTTTATTTTTCCAATAAACATTCCTATTACAAACAATTTCCTCAGATATTTACCAGCAACTAAAGGGGAGTGAACACAGTCACTTATTTTAACTTGTTTATAAATTAAAGCGGATATGCACTGACCTCCTTCCCTTCCATTTTTGTCCCCTATCCCTCAATTTTTGGTTTAAATTCTTCCTCTGCATTACAAAAAAATGTCAGTGTAGCTCAGGAGAAAGCTTTATGAGTAGAAAATATTCTGGAGTGAAAAAAATAGTCAAACTTATCCTTGGGAAAATTAGCCTTTTTCTTTTTTTAAGAAAGAGAAGTATGGCAGAGAAGAACTGAAATTTAAATTTTTGTTTGGAAACAGAAGAGCACCTGAAAAATAACTGGTTCAGAATCACAAGGAGAAAAGCTGATAGGAACTGAATTTGGCTGTACCCAGCTTCAGTCTCTGCCATAGGCCAAGTTTCCTTGTCACATCTCCCACGACACCGCACAAACTGCCCACCTTTCAGTTCCACTGGGCACCACGGAAAATCAGTATCTGAATGATTGCTTGCTAACCAGGCCAGAGTAAATGGTTCACGCCAAGGGATAAATACAATGGTAATGTTACTAGTTTTAAAAAAGCTGAATTTGGTCCAGAGCAGAAAGTCTGATTTCAGTTTGCATGCTATTTGCTCCTTTCAACTGAGCTAAACTGGCCTGATTTCCAGCACAGCTGGCTGGGTTAAGGAGCACAACAATACTAATTATATCATTTCGCTAAATCTTGAGGTGATAAAGAAGACAGACATTCAGCTGTCACAGGAAATGACCCTGAAACTAAGTGAAATGTTCCACTAAGAAGCAAATACACCTTTGTTAAAAAGTGCTGCAAAGGCGTGGCAGAAAATGTTACTCATGGCTGTTATCAAGGAGCGTGCGTGTGTTGTACCCCTAGAGACAGCGGAAATTAAGCAGCTCTGAAATCGTTTTCAAGAGGATTTGGGACACTGCGCAAGTCAATCCCAATTCATAAGAACGCAGCCTGATGGGTGAAGTTGCAACGAAAGAGAAAATAATCCACCCGCTGTCAGACTAAGGGTGAAATGCTATTTCCGATTAGCAAAGGTGCATGGGAAATGCCTCGTGAGGACAACGCTTACGGCAGCTGACTTGCAGGTCCAAACGAGACCGGAGGGTGTGAGTAGCAAAGGCTGGCTCTGGGCAAGTCAGCAGCCCCGCTGCCTGCTCCCCGGCTGGTGTTTGGGAGGAGGGCAGCTTGCTGCGCCCTTGCTCCCCAGCGCTGCTCTCCCGCTTCGGGCAGGTCCACCCCGGGGGCAGGAGGCAGGAGCCGCTGGGCACCCACCTGATAGATTCACCACGTCATCTCCTGGATCAGAGCTAGGGATTTGGTGCGGTGGTCAGGCCCCGCTGCACAGAGAGGTGGGGGAGAGGACCCCTGGGCTCTCAGAATAATTTGGTAGATTTAGGAGGCTATACAGGAGGGCTGGGGTGAGGAAAGAGTTAATACAATAGGTTTTGGCATTTGACAGAGAATACTTATGTTTAACCATTCATAACTAAATCACATCAATTTAAGTGGATTCCATGTATTTCTGACTCTCACATTAATCTCTATGCAGAGAGAATGTCTAAATATTTGTCACTTTCAGTTCCAATATTGTAATTCTCTACCAAAACTAAGAGGAATCCCTTGGTTGGGTTTTCTCCCCTCCCTCCTCTCTTTTTTCCTACCTTCTTTTCTTGATTTTCTGGTAGAAGAAAGTGGTGAAAGGCTTTGGATGATCATTTAAGGAAACAGGGATTTAATAAACCTAGTGTTTGGGTACATCACAGCTTCTATGTTGGCGCTGAACTCCACATACATTAAATCCACATCATCTATCAATCTTACAGTTGCGTGTCACTTATGAAAATCTACTGAGTATTGTTTTCATCTCGCCTTACAACAAGCAGCAAAGCCTCATGAATACTGAAGAGCATTGTAAATACTGCACATCTTTTATTTTTAAAGGTCTAGACAGCTTGGAATGGCAAGATTTCTTTGTTGAAAATTGCAGCTTAAAGAAATAATTCCCAGATTCCTCCTCCCCTATTTTTTTCATTCTGTGTGCAAACAAGGAGAAGCATTGCTCTGTATCTTTAGTAACACCTACAGTGGTGCTGTTGCTGCCGCAGCTTCACCATAGTAGTGCTCTGCCTGTGCTAACCATTAATCCAACCCGATGTTGGTTCAAGTGTGATATTATTATTCAAATTCCATCCCACTAGGAAGCAACCAGCTCTGAGATGTATCTATTCATTTCCACTGCTTTATTGAAATCTGACAACCTGCTTTTTCTACATTTTTGAATACTGCAACTTTATGACCACACACTGCCATCACCCTGCTCTTATTTGCCTCAATAGCCCTCAGTAGTGGATCTGCCATGGGCTGAATTTAATAGAACAATATTTTACTGTTAGACAGCACCTTTCATTTTGAAGAATAAAGCCTCATTGAAATTCAGTCATCTTTGGGGCCCAGAGAGGCACAGCTTCATGAACAGGGATGTTCTGGCCAGTCTGTTTCTGTGGAGACTGCAAAGTCACCTTTAACATACACGCAGAACAAAAGGAGGTGCGAGGTGTTATCCAAAACACCATGACCGTCCATTATCTGATCACAGAATCACAGAATGGTAGGGGTTGGAAGGGACCTCTGTGGGTCATCTAGTCCAACCCCCCTGCCGAAGCAGGGTCACCTACAGCAGGCC
>Ga0065711_1003293_pt1 | contig 74342 bp, 57 predicted proteins | sample Hoacrofraction12_FD_59098 | JGI IMG/M metagenome (GOLD analysis project Ga0065711, IMG submission 59098) | Hoatzin crop microbial communities from Cojedes, Venezuela - Epithelial fraction 12 v2 (version 2) | ecosystem: Host-associated > Birds > Digestive system > Esophagus > Crop | place... | reverse complement strand
CCCTCCAGTTTCCATCTTCTGTTTGGCCTCAAGTGGTTGAGTACCATAGCTGGGTGTGTTTGGGGGTGGGGGTTGTATTTCTTTTAATGTAAATCAGATTGAAATCTAACAATTGTATAGCACAACTTGAAGGTAAGTGAAGTGGTAGAACCCCAGGCTGCTGTGCTGCGCTGTGCTGCCTAGGAGGAACTCTAGCACGCTGGCCAGAGTGGCTTCACTCTCAGGATATCTGAAGTATCTCAGCACTTCTGGTTTTAGACTTGGTGGTCTCATACTTGTTAAATGCTTGTTTTGCACCCTGTTTCTGTGCTTGGTGTGCTTATGCAAATGCACATCTCTGAACAAGTACTGTTTTCTCAATCTTAATTGCACTATTTTGCTTTTCTTCCCTAAGCTTCCTTGAGCCTTTGTGATGCTTGAGAATTAATGGGCAAGAAAGTGCCTAGCTTATCTATTCAGTATCTTTTGGGAGAAATAATTTTGTCTTCAGAACTACCACCGAAGGGTGTTTCTACTCCTGACACACTTGTGATTTACAGAATGGAGATGTGTTTTCATTATGAACTTGGCTATTAATAATGTTGATCCACAGCTTTGTATTCCCATCAAAGATCCAAGCTGGGGAAGGAAGGTGTGTGAATTTTTACATGACTGTGAAATTTATTTACAGCAAGTATCTGTATATTTGAATGGGCTCTTGCGTAGCCCTTTTAATGAAAGCAACCGTTTCTGTGGAAAGAGATGTGAATTAAAATGGCAGACTGATCCATATTTATGATAAAGATGCTGATAAAAATTCTGCCTTGAGATAATCTACACTTTCTTTTTTAATATTGTTTCTGTCAGTCTAAGATGCTTGAATGTTGATGTGATGGACATGGTTGGAAAGCCTGGATGGATTTTCCTGTCATGGACTTTACTGTTCAGTAAAGAGAGCTATGCTGTTATGCTGGGCACTAATTTCCATAGACATTATCAGTTTGACAAAGATGCTGCTTTTAAAAACATAACATTTCTGAAGTGATACAGTTTTTAAGCTTAATGCTTACAGACTGACATAGAGTAAATAATTCAGCATACTTGGACTGAAGCCTGATGAAGATGATGAGAATTTCACACTGCATCAGCTGGATGTTTTGGCACAGAAACAAGCTTCCAGGGTGCTTACCCAACATCATCCCTGCCTAGGACTTAGCATGCGGTATGTTTTCAGGAGACATTCTGGAAACTTTTATTTCTTGGGTAGTAATACAAGTGCCTATGGAAATAAATGGAAGCCAGCTCATGCAAAGCCATGTCAGTCTTCTGAGCTTTGGGTTTTAAAGGTCTTCGCAGTTCCCCGTCATCTCAGCGGTTACTCTGAGCTTGTCCAGACACGCATGTGGAATTGCTGGTTTAGAGATCCCAAACAACTGCTGCAATGAGGGTGCTGAGCCTCAGAGGGGAAAGAGGGCAGCCCATCTGGGCTTCAGCTGTTTGTCATGGCTGGTGGTAAACGTCAGTGCAGGCAGCCTATGCTGAGGCTACCGATTCCTTTGAGCAAGTGGCACGAATTGAAAGTCCTGAATGCTTTTTCAGGCACTAGGCAGCCTTTGTGCTATGCAGTAAGAATGCATTTCTTAAAGAAGCATGTGGCTGGCTCGGTGCTTTGTCGGAGAAACCAAACAAAGCTCAGCTCCCACCTGAGGTCTGCTTCCAGCATGAGCTTAGCAATCTATTGAAATCTTAAATCATCGCTCTTCTTCATCCGCTACTTTCAGCCTTTGCTGCTTGTTTGGCACAAAAATGCTAGTAATAACTCTTAACAGATTTGACAGTAGCTGGGACTTAGTCTAAACTGTCTTGTACAGCAGTACTCAACCTTGCAGTCTTTCCATGCTTTTCAGCATTTTTGTTGTAGACTCTTAATGTGTGAAAGAAAGAAGGTTGCTGCCCTCACACAGAATGCTTACTCCATTCATGTGTGCAGCAGAATTGAAGTCTAATGCTATCTCAGAACTTGAGAATTGAGTCCTGTAGATACCTTGTGTGCCAGTGAAGGCTTCCATCCTATCTGATCCTCCCTTTTCTACCTCACCCCTTTAGGTCTGCATTGATGAAACATCTGTCTTTCCTTTCTTGTTAGACATGCGTCTATCTGCAAAGTTAACATATATCTAATATCTTCTAATACTACATTATAAATCCAGACCTTCCTTAATCTGATGATGTTGAAATAACATTTAAGGTTGGTGGAAGCAAGACTGGAAATAATAAGCTGTGTATGCTTGTTTGCGATATGGTGATTGGCATTTAGCAGCATTTTACTTTTGTTGAGCTGTAAAGCATTTTACATAAATATGCTATAATGGGTTCTCCTTGAAAATTCCGTATTTTGTGACTTAATTTATTTGAATCCTACTGTTTTGTAGGAAAATACCCGAGCTCTGTCTGCTTATATAAGATTAATTATTTAGTCGCCCCTAATGAAGCTCCATTTGGTGATACTTGAGTATTCTCTCAGAGCCAAAATTGAGGAGTATAGAAGGAACAGAAGATGTGAGTTTGCACAGTGACTACTGATCTGTGGATAAACAGTCTTTAGCCTCCAGCAGGATCGTGCTCTCAGTGTGCAGAAGTATTACACACACAACTGGGCTTTTGAATTTCTCTTGTTGGAGGAAAGGGATGATGGAATTATTACAAAGCTGGAATACTACAGTGCTTGCATTACAGCAAAATACTTGCATCTCACATCCTGGGCTTCCACTTTTTTCTTTAGCCTTGATCTAATACAAAATTTGGATTAAGTTCCTGTCATTCTAAAAGATGAGATTCAGAACATAATGAAATGAGAGAATGAAGACAGTCGATGTCTGTGCATACATGGTGCTCGTTGTTGTCCAGTACTGCTAATATCCTCTCCAGTTCTCTGGTAATGTGCAAAACCTGTTATGCTCTACACTTTTTTTTTTTTCTTTGTTATATCTCTTCACCTTGTTTATAGATCCCAACGAAAGCAATAGAAGTCTTTCTTAACAGGAACCCAGAGTTTCTATTCTAGATGTGGCTTTTAACACCTAGACCATGCTCTTTGCTTAACCTGTTCTATGCCGTGCAAGAAAGCTGATGTTCTGTAATGCTCATAATGTGTCCTGGAGCTCTAGACCTACTTTGTCCCAGAAAGTCAACTGAACTAATACAGAATAATTACTGTTTGTGGCTTATCCAAATAATGGCAGTCTGCTTGAATGGAAATAGAGGCAGAAGAGCGACTTAATCCGTCTCATGTCTAAGGAAAGGATGAGGGTTAAGGTGTGTCTTGGAAGGCTGTTGAAATACAGGAGAAGATCTGGCTTCCTTCTGGTCTGCACAGCAACGTGTTTCTTCAGCAGCAGGGACAGGAGTTAGAGGCAAATGGGAAGAGGAGAACGAGAACAGAGACAATTTGTATATGCCAGGGCTAAAAGTCTTCTCCTCAAAGCTATTTGAAAAGATTTACTTCATGACTTTGGAGACTGTATACTCAAAATTTATCCTTGCTGAATTGGCACTCTAAAAGAGTTGTTTCTTTACAGTAATGGCAGCAAACCTACAGGCTCTCAGGCCAAGATCTTCCTTGCAAAGGTGTGCTAAAAGATGCATTTTCCTCAGTGCCAATTAAAAAAGTTTTCCCTGGGCATCAGGCCATAAGGGGAAAACCAGGGCATTTTCAAAATTAGCAGTAGTGAGCGAAAAGGCAAAGTCGTGTGGTTTTGAGCTGGTTTTCACGAATAACCATGCCTTGCATAAATTGAGTGTATTTTTCTTTAATGTCTGTATGTTTCAGATTGAATGCAAAAGTTGCATGATATGCAGCCGTTCGTGGAATATTGACTCATACTGCACATGTGTTAACCTCTGACTGTCAAGAAAAAAGATTTTTGCCATTCACTGGGTGCTCTACTGCTGCCATATGTGGCCAGAAAAAAAAATTGCTTCTCAGCTCATAATCTCTTCTCTGTGCCTGAGGTGCTGTCATCTGTGGTTTACTGAATGTGATAACTTGAATTGACATTATCAGTTACTTTATGAAACCTGCAGAAAGAACTTGGAAAATGAAGCCTGGTAGCTCTTTGAAAAGAAAAATCAAAAGGCTTTGAAAATCAAAGGTTCTTAGTTTAGAAACTGTTAAACTTTGTAGGTGTGGTGTCTTGAGAGCTAAGTATCTTTGTGGAGGAAGGAAAAGTGGGTGATGTGGGGTAACTGGAGGGAGACGAGGTACAGTTCTTGTGGAGGCAGACGAGTTAGTCTTGGTGATTGCAGACTGGTTTACTAGCTCTGCTAGGCTAAGGTGCTGAGACCGCAGGCGGGTGCCCTTGGTCGGGGGTTCTCTGGCCACTGAGCCCTTTCTGCTGCTTGCCTGCTCCAAACTGTCCGTTTGGCTTGCCTTTCATCGGCTGTATTTTAGGGAGTATCTTTTGGTCTCATATTTAAAACACGGATTCCTTTAGAAAAGAAAAAAAGGTGCTTTTTATTGCCTTTGTGTTGATTGAACGTTGGACTGAGGTTCTCACCAACAAGTGGGGCAGGCACCTTTTTGTTTTGGGTGGGGTTTTTTGTTTGTTTATTTGGAGTGGTGGGAGTTTTTTTTATGATGACAGATTGATTAGTCTATGCAGTGTGAGGCTGCACATAGGGGCAGTTTGCGGGAGTCAGAGCATTTGCTATCTTAAACTAGACAAGACTTCAAATAATTCTGATGCAGTTAAGTTTTGTTTGTTGTCTTGGTGTATGAATTTAGTCTCAGAATTTCTCTCAAAATTAAAAGAAATACAAGTATTAAGGAATGCTGGAGATCCTGAAGTATCTTCCTGTGACTTTGAGACACCCCTTGTTATGTGGTTGAGATTTATCTATATTTTGGAGTTTCTTTTTCTTTCCTGATATCAGCTTGTGACCATTTGTATTGACAGGTTTCAGGTTCATTCCAGATGTTAATTAGCAACATAGGTATACAGTGCTTTTAAAAAATCCTCTTTCCTGAGTAGGAAGATAACCCTTGGATTTGTTTGTGCTGTAGTTAGTGTTGGAAGGTCCTGATGGATGTTTCTCCTTTGCAAGCTTCCCAGCAGTTGAATTATAGCTGTGAATGTCAGCGGTGGCCCAAGTCCTATACCTCCATTTACATGCTATCCCCATGGTTTTTAACCTAATACTGTGCATTAAGTATGCGTTAATTTTATTCAAAACATCTTAACTAAACCCCAGCAATTAATTCTATTTGTGTAGAGGTTGAGCAGCTGGCTACATTGTGTTGCCCCAGTGGCTTCAATTTAATTTCCCTTTTTTCAAAGGGTTCGTGTGTGTATCTTCCCCACCTCACCACTTGGCTTCTTGGACTGTGTAGGGAAAAATTTGTAACATGGGGCTTGCTTACTCTTACCTGCTATGCCTTTGAACATCTCCTTTGGAGACTGTCTTTAATGAGTCATTTCAGGGGAGGAAGGTGACATGAGAGCTCTGATGTCAAGTACAAAATAAGACTGCAGCTGTATCATTTGATACTGTTCCCCTTAAATGCCAAATTGTGAATTTCCTTAGAGGCAGAATGAGTTTTTGGGCACCTCTCCAGGAGTCAAAGAATCCCAATTCTAGAGGTCACTGGACTGAAAAAAGCCAAGAAGACGAGAAGTTAATGCAGAAATAACTGACATGTTTAAAAAAGAAAAAAAGTTGAAAGCCCTTCTGTCTTCCTCCTGAGCAGTTGACCCCTTTGAAGCTAATGGCCTACAAGACGGTCTTCCTCCAGGATCTTTTAATTGATGAAGGCAGGGTCTTCACAAACTTAAAAGTTTATGTTCTTGTGTTGCGAGAGCGGGTTTGAAGCAGGCTCGGCTCTCTTGTAGCTGTGGGTAAGACTGCTGTCCAGGCTCGCCTGGGTATGGTGGCCTCCTGCTCAGCTCCCACTGCTGTTGCCATACGCAGCCTTTCTCACCCCGAAAAGCTGCTCCTGTGTGTGCTGTGGGAATCTACTGTGGGAACTGCAACTAAAATGAATGAGGAGATCCTATGAGGAATATATGTGTAGAGAAAAAGGTAGTAATTAAGCAGCAAATCTGCATCTCCTCATACTCCCCCATACGCTATCCTGAAGACTTATTCACAGAGAATGTAAAACTGGCTTTTTGGTGACAGGTGCTGAAAGCTGCAAACTTGCTTAGAATTTTTATCCTCCATCAATTTTGCAGTGCTGTAGAAACATCCCCCCCTCCCCGCCCCCGACACACACAGACAAAAAAAATCGTGGGCACTCTCAGCTGGAGTTCGGGAAATCTTTTTTGAAAGAGCAGGACTATATCAAGTACACAGGGAACTTGTATCCCCTGGGAGTATTCCTGGTGTCGTTCCCAGCAGATGGATTAGTTTATTTTATGCATTTTGTAGACGTGCCTTATGACTTTGGTTATATTACCCACTTCTGGAGCAGTGCCGATGTAAAGGGGAGGGTGCTTTCAGTACTAGGCTGCAGTGAAGTGTATATTCAGTTAAAGCTTATTTCTTGGTGTAAATCTGAATTTTAACCAGCTGGGTTTTTCAGATCACTGTCAGCTCAAGTACATTCAATTTCCCTGTTTTTCTGTGCCAGATTGTACAGTTCTGTAAGTTAATTCTGTTTGTTTTGAATAGCTGCTGCCTTATCTATCTAATGCTAATTTAAGTCATGTCTAATGATTTCTTTACAAGTAACGGCTGATACAATAAAAATGCGAAATACCTCTGCTTTGCTTTACTACCTTTTTCTGAACACTTACCGTAGGTGATGCCACCTTCCTGCTCCACCTCAGATGTGCTGACTGTTCCTAAATGGTTTATTTCCTTTGACATTAGTTTTCTTTTGAAGAAGGGCAGCCACTTTGTATGTGTCAGGCTTGTGCTGGAATTTTAAATACTTTAATGCATTCTCATTATCTGCAAGGGTGGCTGGCTAATTAGTTAGCTTAGTAAATAATGGCTTGATAGAGTCTCTGTAAAGGATGACGTTCTGCATGCTACGTTTTTCGTGCCTTTTTTCATCCTGCACGGGTCCTCAGTGAGTCACTTGCTTCAGGTAACTGGAGGTGATGCGAATAAGGCTGCTGGCTTGCTTAAACTGCAGCCAGGGGTCTCAACCTTGCGGTCAGCCAGGGCGTTCTGGTTTCAGGCAATTTTGTTTTCTCTGGAGGCAGGTGAAGTTACTAAGATTCATGTGTGGGAGGGAGAGGGGAGACTGCTGCGTTTTGGTGCTGGTAGGGCTGGAGGTGCTCGGTAGCTAATCCCCGAGAAGTTAGCCAGCTTCTGGTGCTATTTCCAGTTTATAATGCCTTTTGCTTCCTGTCGAAGGCAACTTCATATCTAGTTTTTTGTTGCTGTATTACAGGTTAAGGCTGTTGAATGCCTTTGTACAGGAAAGACTTAAAAATCTGTCACAAACTAAAGCTATTTATATTTCTAATAATGAATAAAGGATACATTAATTCTAGCTTTGAATGTCTTATGACTGTATTGGTAGGATTGTTTTATTATCTGTTTCTCTGAGCTGTCTTGCCAGGAGTTAGGTGGCTTTATTCCCAGATTTATAATGCATTCTTTTCCTCTTGGAAAGGGCATATGCTGTCTTGGCTCACTCTTTTTAATTTGAGTTTTGCAGGGGTCTGTGTTGTTCCAATTTTAGTTGTTCTATTTCTAAAGCCTTTCACATGCATGTGAAATATGATAAAAACTAAAATATTTCAAGGCTCTTACAATTACTGCGGGTGTAAACTTCAGCCTGCTTTTCATATTTCTGGATATATCTATTAGTTCATAGAATTTGCAAAGGAAAAACTTGAGATATTCTTTAGATAAGGTTACTAATTAACATCAAAATGAAAAATCAAGTCTGTAAAGGCGGCTCCGCAGTAGCGGATTACTCACCAGCCCCAGCAGCTGTCTCGTGGCTCCTGCAGAAGCATTTTGTCCCTGTAATTTGGTATTCTGAGACATTCCCCCATCCATCCAGCTACTCCCATCTACCCAGCCATACTGAAAGTGAGATGAATTGACCTGTAGCCAAGCTTAACTAGTCGCCATTCAACAAAATCGCTTGTGAGGAAACAGCTGTAAGTATTGTCAAAATATTGTGCTGCCCTCCTTGAGCTCCTCGCTTGTCATTCATGAGCAGCCTGGATTAGGCCTCACCTGGTTGCACAGCAACTGGGGAGATCCAGCATTGTTTTCACCTTCATACAGCATGAAGAAACACTGTAGGTTTAAAATAGAGCTTTTATCAGCAATTCTGATACAGCTCTAGGGTCTGCGTAGACCCACGTTGTCAGACTGCGGAGGCTGTTTGTTGCAGTGTGGTGCAGACTCGCTGCTTCTCCACCGAGTGTTTCTGGGTGGGGTGGGAGCTGGGGCTCGGGGCCACGGCCCAGGGGAGGCATCTGCTCAGGCAGCCCTGGCACAGCCGGCCGCGGCAGAGCAGCCGGGACCAGGGTTGCCGGAGTCTGGAGCCCCAGCGCTGGCACGTACCCTGCCTGCTCGCAGTGGGAGCCAAGAGGAGAGCAGTACAAGCTTGCAGGCTCCTGAAGGGGTAGGATGCCAGATCCACTGCAAAATTACCTCCTTACATCTGGAGTTGTGTAAAATAGAGCCTAGATCATCCTCTTCTGCCTTATATTTGCTGACTAGGCATGAGCTGCTGTCTCAGGGAGTGTGCTGCTTGAGGGGTGGGTAGGGACCTGGCAGGCTTACCCAGGTACAGGTTAGAGCCCTTCAGCCTGGCTCTTGGAGCTCAACTAGCAAACGTGTTCAAGGTAACATAATACTCTCACATTCTGTGAAAGATTTCAGGCGTGTTTGCTTTGTTAATGCTGGGTCCAAGTCTGGCTTGTGGAGTCCTAACTTTGCCCCAGCATCATGATTTAATGGAAACTAGGAAAATTCAGTTCAGTGAAAACTCAATTTTGGCATATGATGTATTATTGCCAATTACAGTTTTCTTTTGAACTCTTAAGGAAAAGATGCGTGTTGTTGCAGGATGATTTTTCTTGGCACCCTGGCACTTTCCTATCATTACTTACCTGCATGAATAGATACTTTTGCCTCAGTGGTGGAAATGTTATGCAGAGGTATAGAACTGGTGTGCTTTATATCATAAAACCTATGCTGTTAACTTCTTTAAATATAAGAATAAGCCTTAAGAGAACACCGGTAGCTCCATTACCTGGTAGTGGTACAGAAGTGGTACAAAATGTTTGAGAATCTGTTCCAGACCAGGCAGACAGCTCTTTCATCCCTTCCCCGCCTCCGCCACATCACAGGTGAAAATAATAGTAAAGAAAAAAAAATTACTTTGAACTATTGCAATACCACTTTTTCCCCTCAAGAAATAACACATTGATAGCACTAGACAGTAATTTTAAGGGTTTGATTTCACTACTGCTTAAAAGAGGGCTTACTCAGTTATTGTTGCCGGTGAAGATATTGGGATGAAATTGGTAGTTACTGCTGCAGCTGGAGCACGACGGGGGTGTGGATGTGCGTACGTATGTACAAGCTAGTTAGTTGGTAACTGGGTTCCTGCATGGACTGGGGATGAAATTTAGCGCTGCATATGGTTGAGATTTCATTGTCCGTGAGATGTGAACTGCTTACAAACTAGCCCCAGCATCTGCTAACCAGAGCCAGCATTTTCCCCTGCTCCCAGCATTGCCCTTGAGTGGGAAATCTGGAGCAACTGACAGGGAGCAGGAATGGGTTTTAGCCTGGAGCAGCTCTGAAGGTTTTGGTCAGCTGCCATTAAAGTTAAAAGATGCTATGAAATTTGGAAGAAGACTAACTTGTGTGTTCTCCTGATGGTCTTTTTTTGTTAGGAAACAGTGAAGTTGCAAATTATAGCTCTCATATGAGGAAGTAAGACTTTTGGAGGATGGGGTTTTTTAAATTAATGAAGATAATGAGAATATGATCTAATTTGAAATACCTGTTTCAAAGGCAGTGGAAAGTTTTTGATAACATACTGGTAAAATAGGCCTTCCCTGATTATCTGCATTACATAAAAAAAAGAAATAACCAAGCCACTTGTCAAAATAGAAATCAGGCTGTGTAATGGCCTTGGTAGAAGCTGTTTTAATAATCACAGGAATCACAAAGAAGTCCTCTTTTCTGCTCAGAATGGTGTGGGGTTTTTTTTTTCCTGGCTCAGATCACTGAAACCTGTTCTTGTTCTTTATCACATTTTGCACCTTTTGTCTGTGAGCAATGTGTCAGCTATGTGAACTTGTCACTTAATCCTAATTCTTTCAGTAGTTTAACACATTTGTCTTGCATAAGCAGATGCAGGAAGTGGTATATAGTACTTATTCAAACACCACACACCCCCGCCCCCCACCGCCCGGTTTAAAGTCAGTAATATCTTTATCATAGTTTACCCATTTAAGTCAGTTTATGGCTACTGAGCAATGCTTAGACTGGCTGGAGGTTTAGATGACCAGGAAATACCTGAAGTGCAAGACGGATGACCTGCAGCTGGTAATGGGTAAAAAGGTCCAAAAAAGGCAGTTGTAAAGTAGTAGGCATACAATTTTAACGAACATAGGTTTAGGGTAAGATGATATGGTCAGAGCTGATGTGCTTTTAGATAGATAAAGATAACATGAAGTCATTGGTTAACGTAATAACAGAGGAGTCTGGTACTAAAATAATATCTATACCCTTGAATCTGTCTCTGTGCAGAGATTCCCATCTGCGGAGGCCTAAACCCTTCTTGAAACTGAATTTGTAGAATTTTTTCTGCCCTCCATAGGTAAACTTCCCCATTAGTGTGTTTTTTTTTTTTTTTTGAGATTTAATACTGGTTTTTAATATTGCTTTCAGTTAGCACCCCAGGATCACTGGCTGCATATATGTTTCAGGTGGATTTACTGTCACATCTTTTTTTTTGTTTTGTTTCATTGCATATGTGTGCACAATTAATGTTTTAGAGGAATGGGGTTGTTGGGTTGTTTTGTTATTTACATAACCTCATCCTTCTGGAGTGGTTTCCGTGTATTTTTGTGGTTTGCAGTGGGTGTCCGATGGTCAGTGACCACAGACCAGATTTTGTTCTTGACTGTTACAGCATAGGCTGAAGTCGGAGGAGTTGCAGTGAGCAGAATGTGCTGCCATGTAGTGAGGTTTGCATAAACAATTGAAACTGTTTTTTAAAGCTGATGATCACTTACTGATTTGCCTGATGAAGATTACTATTTTTGAATAAATGGACAGTAAAAGTAGGTGTTGGAAAGTTGCTATTTTGATGATGCAGCTTTACTGTGGTATATTCAAATGATCGAGTGCCCACTAAGAAGAGGAAAGCAGTCTGCAGTCTAGTAGCATCAGCTCATTTGAATGTAGTATAAAACTTCTTCATGTGTCTCTGGACACTCTCACTGGCATGCTTTGTCAAGTTAATTGTTGTCCATAGACAGTTGTAGATATGAAGGGGTAATATCCCTGAAATTTATCTGTGTGGTGCACTGGAGTTGTTCTCCACTTTGTCAGTGCTTTCATTTGTCCGCCGTGTTTTACGGTGTGCTGTCAGACAGCTGTTAGTCACGGGAGGATCCGGGAGCAGTCTGGAGCTGCCTTGGAGGAGGGTGCTGAGCACTCTCACACTCCAGGACTCCACATAATGTTACTTATTTCGTGCAAGTGCTTTTTGCGTAAGAATCTCACTGTGTATCATGTGGTGGTTGCTGTCCTGGTCCCTGCTGGTAAGGGTACATCTCTGCAACACAGGAACAAGAGCTTTGAATTCATTCCATAAACACTTCTCGGATTTGGAACAAAGTGGTGGTTTTCTCCAAGTTTCAGGTTTGTCAACAAACACCTACATTGCTGACAAATCCGAAACTTGGAGTGGACGAGGCGTTGCAACTTGTTTAGCAGTTCCCAGCACTGAAGGTATATTGAAGTTGCACGCGCGGTCTGTGAATACCTGAAATGCCTTAGTCCTGATTTCATTGTTATATTATATTATGTGGTAGACTATGTGGGTGTTTAATTATTTTAACTATGGGCAGCAGATGTCCCTCATCCAGAGGACTGACATATTTTAGCTGGTCTAGAGACTTGCTCTCCACTCACAGGCAGAGGGTAATACCTGGCAAAAGCTTATTACACATGGGACACTGAGCATTCTACTCTGTCATTTCAGTAAAGGATGTACAGACATGTCCTAGAAGTCAACTGTCACTATAGACTATAGTAACTTGTCGAAGGTATCTGTTATTTTTGTTTTGCTCGGGAGCGTAGTGTCATGTTAGAGATACAGCACCTGCCAAAGGTTGCTGTATTTTTGTTTTCTACAGTTCAACCTAATCAAATGTCTAACCTTAGCCTTTTTTGAAGTTTTTCCTGTCTTAGGACAGGAGAATAATTGCAGGTGAAAGGCATCAGTCATGTAGTCAAAGCTGTCTTGTTTCCAAGTTCCACAGCTGCCATGGTGCTAATAGATGTCCCAGAGCTAAGTCGTCCACAGAGAAGAATATAAACTAGAGATGGCTTTCCCTTCCTGCCTGCCCTGCGGCTGTTAAATTCTTGAAGGCCTGAACCCTAAAGATACACACTTCATACCTACGGAGCTTCCAGCTGTCATTGGGAGTCACCAAACATGGCTGCCTGTGCTTTGGGTCTGCCTTGCAGTGGTCTGCCGGCCTCCGGGTGCCAAGCTGGGTGTCTGTCCTACCTGGAAACAGCGACACAGCTATTTCCATCTTCAGGGCTGTCTGGAAAGACTGAGGAGGCATTCCTTAACCTTTAAATTATTCAGCCAGAATTTCAAGCATGGAGTTAATCCTAAGCCCCTGTAGACCTTGGTACAACAGATGTTGTTGTTCGTTTGGGGATGGCATGCTTCAGGGCTAGACTCGATCAATAAGTAGTTCCACGTCTTTACTGAAGCGTGTTACCTTATCCTGAGGACAACATAGATGATGCTTTAATATCTCTTGCGCTTTAAATAGGAGGTGTACAGTTAGACCTGGGGGCTCGCAGAACAGCCCGCTGTGTGGTTTTCCCAATGTAGTGGTTTGTTCCTGGCTCGCAGCCTTTGGTAGGTGAGTGCTGAGGATGTTCACTGTGTAACTCCCTTCTGGGTCAGGTGAGTCAGCTTGGGTAGCTAAAATTCAGCTTGCTCAAAGCAGAGGTGGTTAACAAAGCTGCTGAAAGTGTCTGCAGTGCAGGGGAATTCATGTGTGTGTTCGCCTTGTTAACTGTTGCGTGGTGCCTTTAGAGACGGGTACTCACTTGTCTGTGTCCCTGCTCCCATTCCCATGTTCTCACTGCTAACAGATTGTGTCATTATTAGCTTTACTAAGAGCTCTATTAATTTTAGAGTTTTTTTCTTCTCTAAAAGGTTAAAACCTTAAGGTGGTATCAGGGTTGAACCAATCTATTGAGGGCAGAAATTGATAGTCCAAGCTAACAGCACATAGCTTTTTGAGGCAGAGGTTCTGGGTACGTGATGGATTATTTAGGAGTTAGTTAAAGTGAGGAGAGCAAATGCATCCTAATAAGAATACTTGCTGTAGGGTTGAGTTGGATTCCGCATTAACACTCTTCTCCATATTTTTAGCTCTTTGCAAACATATAAGTAAAACTACTTCTTGCAATACGCTTTTCTGCAGTATTTTATATACTTCATAAAGGATATTTCAAGAATTTTTGTAGCTATATGGTTGAGAAGTATCTTGGAAGGACTTTTCTACTTGAAATGCATTTCCTGTATCTAGTGCTGTCTTTAATCTCATGCGGTCTCGCAAAACCCGTTCTACCTATTAAATATGCAGTAAAGCTGTTCTGTTTGGTAGAAGATTGTATGTTTAAACAGCAGAAGTCCTCACTGCTCCTGTGTTTTAAGATTAAAAATTCAGCTGTAACACTACCTTCAGATTCAGAGCCATTAGAATGGATTTTTCAGATTTATTCTCCTGATTATAATACAGAAAATTAATTGCTTTTGACTGTAAAGAATTATGACCCATTCATTATTTAAGAACCTTCTTGATGGATGAACCTTTTCCATTTACTTCAAGACTTTTCATGAAATAAGGCTGCTTTTTTTGAACTGACATAAAGCACAATACACCTGCATCGAACAGTGGATGCACTGCACACTCTTTAGCAGTAAGGATTGGTGGAAAAGAACAGCACTTTCTCTGTGTCTATTTTGCTTGAATATTCAAAATACAAGTAGTAGAGTGTGCTGGGAGAAAACAGGGATAAGTTACTTGAACAGCATTTGAAATAATACTTTGAGTTTTTTAAAAGGAAGAGTTGTTAGTTTCTTAAAAGGTCCTGGTAGTAGACAATATGACTTTAGTTTTGCTTGTATGTGCATTGGAAGTGTTTGTTACATACTGGGGAGAAGACCTTGGATTTAACTCAAGATGTATTCCCTTCTGGTCATTGTTCAGCTCCTAGCTACTGTTTCTTATGCTGCCAATTCAGAATATCTCAAATGATTTTTGTGTATGTTTGAAGTCTTTGGTCTCTTCCTTTTAGAAGACTAAAAAAAAAAAAAAGAAAAAGTCAAATTTCTTAGACCTTGTTGATTAAAACTAGCAGAAGAACTAAAATAATGTTTTGGTTACCTCTCAGCCCAAAAGTGTTTGCTGAATGCCCCTAGTAGCCAAACCTCTGTAGTCGTGCATCAAGGGAAGAAACATGAAATTTTGTTAATGAGGCAATTGTAGTCATTTTTATCTTGTAGAATCGTAGAATAGTTTGGGTTGGGAGGGACCTTTAAAGGCCATCTAGTCCACCCCCCTGGAATGAGCAGGGACATCTTCAACTGGATCAGGTTGCTCAGAGCCCCGTCCAACCCGGCCTTGAATGCTTCCAGGGGTGGAGCATCGACCACCTCTCTAGGCAACCTGTACCAGTGTTTCACCACTCACATTGTGAAGAATTTCTTCCAAAATAACTCCCAGAGCATGTGGTTCCTGAAGTCAAATATGACAGATAGACCTTTAATTCATTATAGTACAATTGTTCTCTTGATATCTTCACAGTAATGAAATTGTTGATTAGGTAACGATGATTTCATAAAGCTTTTTTCCTTAAGAACAGATTACAAATAAATATTAACATCAGGGTTTTATGGTGGATGAACACTTGCACTGACTTCTGTCCCTCAGCCTGGACACTCACCGGAGGAGGGAGTCTGCGCTTTGCCAGATGTCCTGCAATTTTCAGTTCATTTGTGCAGTCCTCTCCGGTCAGATTCTTGAGTCTCAATTTTTTTGCAGTTGTCTTAACACAGCCTACATTTAAAAGTAAGTTGCTAGTGGTGTTGATGTTTCCTTGTTACCAATTGGATTTAAAGGTTTTGCATAGCATATTCAGAATACTGTATTTTCTCTTATGTATCTTACCTTTACTTGTGAAAACAACTGGTTTTGCATTTGAGAGGGGTGCTTTTTATCTTAAAATTAGTCTTTTTGAGAGTTTAAGAAAATAGATTTATCTTGTGCTACTTTGAAGTGTTAGAAGGATTTGAAAGGCAGTTAGCCAACTGACATTTGAAACCCTTGAGAACCCAGTCAAACCTTTTGCAAAAAAATAAATGCAGTTCAGGCTTAGTTACTAAAACGATTTTAGCTGGCAGTTCAGTGCATATAATAATCTTGGAACATCCTGAAACTTGTCCTTTTGTTCAGCTGTTGTATCAAGGCTTTTGGGTTCTGGCCGTGAACCTGTCGCTTCTCTAGATCAGAAATCTTTCTCGTGTTGTTGAAGCACTGTGATTCTGAACGTTACGTTCATTGCCATAGCCCACATAAAGAACACTGCTTGTACAGGGAATGTATTTCTGACACTTTCTAGATGGCTGTAATTCAGCACTGAAGTGATGTCTTGCTAGTTTGACATCTCTAAATGATACAGATTGTTTGTCCTTGCTAAATTCTTGGCGAGGCGGTCCTGCTGGAAACGCCACGCTCCTGGCTGGCACCATGACCAACCATGACACCCAGGGCTGGAGCCAGGTCTGAGCAGCACTGCGGGCAGCCTCTGCCGGGTCGTGCCGGGGCTCACGCCAGCGTGGATGAGGATGTGGCCGCCTGTGCTGCTTCTGATACAGAAACTCACCTGGGGTTCAGTCTCAAGGGTCCAGAGTTTGGCTTTGGTTTGGTTTTCACTCTCTCATCGTGCTTCTACAAACAATTTTTGCTAGTGAAGAGATACCTTGTTTGAGAAGAACCAATGCAGACCAGCTAATTTATTGTGGTAAAACAGAAAGTGCTGTGTTTGGTGTGATTGTGGCCAATGGACTGGCCCAAACCTGATGTGTCTGCTTTGGGTAGTGCTGATGTGCTCTTAAACTGCAGAGGATGTAGACTGGTCTTTACGTATTGTGAAAGGATGAGCTTTTGACACCTCTGTTTGAAAAGGGAGGAAGAAAGAGGCAAATTCAGTTTTACAGTATACACAATTTTAATAACAAAATTTTTCTGTACACTGCACTTTGTTTTACTTCATTTACTTCATTACTTACACCCCCTCCCACCAGAAAGTGGCTCTTTAAGCATAGTTTAAACACAATGCATCTAAGACTCCTTCTTTTTAATCTCTGGCTGCAAAGCTAGTAGAATAGTTCATTCACTGATGTTTTCATGATGGTAAAAAGGAAAATGGGGTGGGGGTTGTTTGGTGTATTGGGTTTTTTGGAGTTTGTTTTTTGGTTTGTTTGTGTTTTTTGTTTAAAACAAAGAAGTGGTTGAAGGCGAGCAGGTGCAGCTTTTCATTGCTTACACCAGAGCTGCACAAGCTGCATGGTGTTTTGCCCTTAGCACAAGTTTTGCCCCATCTGAGGCTTGATGAAATCTGTCAAAGCCTCTGTTACCTTTCCCTAGATACCTCTCAAAAGGCTTTTATATCAGATGTGAAAGGCTGAATGTCCAGGTGACTGTGCAATGATGATTAAGCACCCTGCTAGTGTGATGGCTTAAAAAGCAAAGCCTGGCACCAGTTCTAGCATACAGGACTCTCTGCAACGGAGAAGGGCATGGGGAGGGAGGAGCTGCTGCCGTGCAACTGCCTTTGATTTTTGTTTTTTCCTTGCTTGTTCTTTTTTTGAGAGGGGAGCAGAAATACTGTATCCCTCGCCGAACTTTTATTTTTTATGGAAAACTTCATAAGAAAGATGAAATTCAGCTTCTGGGTAGATTTCATAGGTCTGAACAGATGGATTTTGATAGCTACACAGATCACAAAATTAAATCAACTTTATTTTCATTGTAGTAGTACAGAAATTAACTTAGACACATTAAAAAATAAGTGTGTAGTGCAGATTTCTGGTTTAAAGCGACTGGATATTTCTTATTTTACATGTTAGCAATAGGCCACTGTCTTCTAAGGGGGGGGTAATGGAACATAAGATCAGATGCTCAGATTTGCATGCAAACTAGGCTTATTGCTGAAAAATCAGATAATTTCTGCTTGGGGGAAAAGCAAACAAAAACAAACATTGATACAGCAGCATTAATTATGTTTCCATCTGATAGGAAATGGGAGCTCGGTGCAGAAGAACATTTCAGCTGGAGACTAAACGCTAACCCATTTTACTCTTTATCGAGTAATTTCTAGTTGTGTGCATTTAAACGATGATCTAATGCAGAGCGACTAACGAGAGGGGAACTGAAGGCATTAATTCAGACCTGTTCCAGTATAATGACTCAAAAATTGAACTTAGGCTGCTAGGTTTGCATTTCACTGACACGAGGGTGGGGAGGAGGAAAAGCTGGCTGGAGATCAGTGAGACTGGAGGAGATCTTTGGATGGGATGAGGATCTTGAGAGCAGTAGAAGAAATTTTTGTTTCTGAAAGGCCCTGAACACTAGCATGAGGCTGTGCCTAGCGGTGCTGGAGCACCTGTAATGCCATTTAGTATCTGTAGAGACGGAGGCTGTGCAACAGAGATGGTATTTAGGGAGAGCAAGTTAACAACCTCTTGTCACCAGGCAGTGCTCATGCTGAAATACGATGAATTTAAACCAAATCATCGTGGTTCTTGTTCTGTAAACAAAATAAATCAGAGGCTGCTGAGTAACGCAATTATTACAATACCCTCCTTGCCTGGAAGAGTCACAAGCAATTGAGAATGGAAGACAGTAACTTTCCTTTTTTTGAAAAAATAAATGAAACAAAAATTAACAGCCTCTGGTCGTGTCCTTGTCTAGAGCGATGGTTTTGCCTGCCGATTGCTTTCCCTCCTAAGGGAATTCAAGTTGACTTCACTGCTACTGTTTGACATTCTGTGAGTTTTATGATACCTGTTACCCTAAATGTAATGTTTGCAGAATTGCTTTGCTTACGCCTGGAACCTGGCAACAAATGGTTTTGGAAATGGCAGACATAAACCACGGCATTTGGGAGATTGGCTGCTTATTAGTGTGTAGAACAGAGAGTCAAAGTAAAATTGAACGGTGCTGTGCTAGGCTCTGCCTGCTGGCCTCCTGCTTTGCTGTCTGCAAGCCAAGGCAGCGGCTGCAGGACCACTGGAAGCTGGGGATACTGGTGGGGAGGGAAGTTGGGCCCCTGGGCGTGTTTGAGGCAGACTGGAACAGTGCTTTAATGCTTGGAAAATTGGTATGAGTGGCTGGGATGGAGATGAGGATTAAATCCAGCATTGCTGGAACATCTGTCCTTAGTCATTTTGGGTATAATTATAAGCTAATAAAGATGAAGTGGGCTTCTGCGCAGAGCTGGGGTGTTTGGAAAGCACCTCCTCGGGAGGAACCTCAGCGCTTCAGTCAAGTGGCCGCTTCTCGTTACTGTGTGGAAGACTGACATGGTACCTTTTGAACTGTCTTACAGCAAGGGTTTCTGCTGGGCATGGAGGAGAAAGGTGGAATTCCTTCTTGCAAATACAGCTGAGGACACCAGAGTTCTGTATTGACATCTGATGGTTGATGATCGTGTAGCAAGATTATTTGCCTGCCAGTATAATTAATGAGTTCAGTTACAACTTTGTCTCTGCTGGTCCCCTACCGCTGTACATGAAAAGCATTCCCCAGAGCGGCTGCTTTCCGGTTGCCCTCGGTGCAGACCCTCGTGTTGGTTGACACGAGGCAGGGGAGGTGCGCAGGCAGGGGCAGGTTGCTGCTCACACGGTGATGCACACTCGCCTGCCCGGAGCAGAGCAAAAGCCTGGGTGTGAGGGAAGAGCTGTGAGCGCTCACTCGTGGTACGCAATGAAGCAAGTCTTAAAACAAGCAGATAAACACCCTTGGATACCGATACATTTTTGTGTTTATTAGCTTAGGTCTGGCCTCCGGCTCGCATGGGATTTAATCATACAGAATGTTTGCTCTTTGTCCACCTACCCTGCAGGATTGATTATATTCAGTTAAAAGCAGTAATTGATTTCCTAGCACAGGTGTAAACCGGCTCACCGTAGTATAACCAGCTGGGAGAACTCAAAAGTATCTCTGTGGAAAACCATTCGGCTTCACTGAATCGCTTCCATTAAAGTACGGAGTCACAGGAAGTAAACAAAATATTTGTTTTTTAGTAAGGGCACTGTATGTAAAAGTAAAACGATGCAAATTAAGATCTTCAAAACAAGGAATTGAAAAATCTCTATGTAAAATCTTAACAGAAGTCACACTTATCTTGCTATAATTGCCTTGGACGAATTGATTTCACAATAAAACATCAAACTGTTGCATAACTGCGCCCTAAATACCTCACTAAGTGGTAATACAGATATATAAAAGCAGAGTGAAATAGCAAACAGATTTTTACGCAGTGATTTTTTTCTGTTTAAAAAGTTTGCGGAGTAGTTTAGTACAACACAATTAGCATACTGTAATTACTGATTTGTTCAAGGTATGTCAACACTGTGAGGAATTTCTTTTCATCGGTGTGTGCTGGTAATTGTTTAAGACTGCAGCATTGGACACAACACAATTTAGTTATACGTAGATGTATATATAGAAAAAAATTTCCATCCTTCTGGTCCTTTTAGCTTTGGTTAGAACGCTTACAATATTTGAGCAGTTGACTTAAAAATAATGTATTCCTTTGCAGACCCCCACCCCCCCACCCCCGTGGCATCTGAGTACCACTGTCACTGCATAGATCTGCAAATATTTACATATAATTTCATAATATAGTATAAATAGCAATATGGTACTTCTGGCTAAAGAAATCAAATTACTCCTTAAGAATGAGGTGCATGTGTGTATATTTATATATGATTTTTTTAAACGGCATACTGGTTTAGATTCCATCCCGTATCAAGTAAGAAATGAAACATTTTTCAGCGAACTATTCTATAAACTAATTCTATTTTCCTAACTTGTCAGAAGGTACTTTTTTTTTTTGAACTGGTAATTACCTTGAATTTTGGAAGAGGAGGACAAGTGAGAGCTTATATTAGAGGGGCTAATTCTGTCTCCAGAGAAACCAGTGGAGTTAGTGCATGAAAATAGCTTCCAGGCGAGAGGAAGCCTCAGCTGGGGGGGCTGCGGGGGGACAAAGAGAGGCTTCTTCCTTCCTTCCCTCTTCTCCTCGCTGCTGATATTTACTTTTAATTAAGAAAAACTTGCATTAAGGGTATTTACACATGAAAAGGTGTTGAAATGCCGTTTGTTCCTAGTCCGTACGTAATTAGTCTGAATTCGTGGAAAGCATCATCAAGTCAAACCAGCGAGCCGATAAGAATTGAATGCACTTAATATTTAGAATCGATCCTGTCATACTGAGCCCTCTGAAATAAGCTACGCTGACTACTTTGTAAGTGCCAGGAGAGTCGTCCCGCTAATTTGTGACCGTCCTGCTGATTCGTGAGCGTGTGAACGGCTCCTTTCTGTATCTCTTGTGAGCTTTAGCAAGGTCCATTTAAGCAAGCCAAACTATGAATACGTGGAGAGGAAAACTGCGTTTAAAATAAGTTCACCGGTCCCCAATGTACTTAAATCCCCACCTGGACCTTTGTTGCTCTTTTTTTGTTTCCCCTCCCTGTTTTTCACTGGAGTGAAATTACCAGAGGAGGAAAATCTTCCTCCACGGCTGCCTTTAAAGTGAACGGAGCCAGCTGGAGTGGTTGGGATCCTACAGCTGCAGTGGAACAAACGGAGCGTATGTCCCCCCGCAGATCTCTGTACAGATATCCAGTATCCTTCCCCTCAGACTGTTTTTGTTAGAAAAAGTAGAATGTGGAGACTCGGGTATAAATGTTCACACACAGTCATATAATTACATAACATGAAACATTTTACATAGTTTGAGGTGAGCATCTCTTTAGACTTTTAAACATTAGGAGTGCAAGTTTAATGTAATCATTGCTTCTTTAACACTGAAAATATTATGGATTTATTTTTTAAAAAACTTAAAAATACTGCACCACTCCATAAACAATGTTTCCATTAAGTAGCTTGGAAAATTAGGCTTTATGTCAACATTTGTAAAAATTAGAATTCGATGTAGGTCCCCTACAATTTTAAAATAGGTTACTTATCTGATTTAATTTTTGATGACATGTAGGTATTATACTTCACATTCTTTATACGGCAGCTGCTGACACTTGCACTGTCCGTAGCCATTAATGATGATGAAGGGTCCTTCGTGGGTGGGTTCGTATTCGTTATAGGGTCCTTGGTCTGACATATTTGCCATATGCAGCCGTGTTTGGGATCGGAGCTGCCTGTGGTTTTGAATCATTGAGCACTGCCTAATTCTTCTTAATGTGGGAGGGCAGCACTTCCTGGAGATGAACACTATAAAAATGATAAAAAAGAAAGAAAACAATAAAGCCATTGTTCCTGTAATTACCCTCTGAGTGAAGATGGCATTGTTTGGCTCGGGGAAATGTTCTTCGGTGGTAACAACCATGCCTGCCGTAGTTGGAATCTCTTTGTCTCCCATATGGAAATGAGAAGAGCTTATTCTTTTCGTGTACTCGGTAGTCGGAGCTGTGTACGTTGTAGCCACGGGCGTAACAACAGTTGATAAATTCCAGCAAAGCTGAAAACCATAGACTGCATCCAGAATATCCTCTCCCTGGGTGTGGTCGGGGCTGTGGCAGAGGATGGAGTGCTCCCACCGACCTTGGAAGCCACTCAGCCATGTGGCCAAGGCGCAGATCTTTGGGCTGCATTCCCACGGGTTGCCGGAGAGGCCCACGGTGGTGAGGGACGTCAGCGAGGTTAGGATCTTGGAATCCAGAGTGGTGAGCTTGTTGTTATCCATCAGGAGGATTTTAAGGTTAGGCATAGTTTCAAAGACGGTTAGGTCGATGGCTTTGATTTCATTTCCAGTCAAATCGAGCTTTTCTAAGGTGCCCCAGGTCCACTCCATCCCACATGTCAAGTTGCTAATTTTGTTCCACTGCAAGAAGAGCGTGTGCAGGCTGCTCAGCCGGAGAAAGTGAGCAAAATTAATCTTTGTCAGCTGGTTGTGCTCTAGGTGAAGCTCCCTCAGCTTGATTAATCCCGCAAATCCGTTGCGAGCCAAACTTCGCAAGCGGTTTGTGCTCAAATCCAGGAACTCCAGGCTACGACAGTCCCAGAACAGGCGGACCGGGATGGTCCGCAGGGAGTTGGATCGCAAGTGCAAGGTCTGTAGCTTGCGAAGGCCATAGAAGAGCTCGGGGTGCAGAGAGGATAACTGATTAAAAGAGAGGTCCAAATTCTGCAGGTTAAGCAGCTGGCTAAAAGTTGTGTTTGGCAAATGAAAGATTTTGTTGGAACTTAAGACTAATTCCTTAAGTTTATACAGTCCTTGAAAAGAATCTTCTCTGACTGTTGCAATTTGATTATGATCTAAGTGAAGCCAAGTAAGTTGACTGAAGCTTGCAAATTGATCCCTTTCAAGTTCAGAAATATAATTGTGCCTCAGTGACAAACCTAGCGAGCCCTTTTCAGTGGTGTTTGGCACTGAGTGATACCCCTGAGAGTCACAGTAAAAGAGCAGCTTCTCACAGCGACATTTTGGTGGACAAGCCATGCCCAAGGCAGGCAGCATTTTTAAAACCATACTCATTGCATATAGTGCTGCCAGCATACGAGCCCCTAATGGCCACTTGAAATGTAAGCCTGCAGAATATAATTTAGGAAAACAACAAGATAGGATAGCCTTATCAGTATACTTTGAACATCACGATGGAAGATTTCACTGCAGATAACATTGCCATGCATTTCCGACAAGCTAATTCTAAATGCAAGAGACAACTTACTACGAAACACAGAATACTTGGATATTACACTTAGGATGAGTCTTTATCTCTATTACGGAGGATTACAGTGTCACAACCAGAAAACATTTTTTTTTTTTTCTCTCATAAGGTTCGGTGCAGAAAAATTTGCTTTAGCACCGAAGTGCTCCTTTAAAGCATAGCCGGTCATTCATTATACAAGGTATATAGAAACGCAGGAACTTACCCATTCTTTTGAGTACATTGGAGGTTGCATTCAGTCGTAGTTTTAGACTCAACGCGGTGAGTCTGTAAAAGGCTCTAATGTAAGACAGCCTTTGAATAATTTACTGGGTTTAGTGTCCTTTGATATTAGTGCAAAACTGAATCCACGATGCTCTCTTGGAATATTCCTTTTGAAATCACCGGCTTGATCTCCTCTGACAGGTCTGCAATTTTTAAATCGGTGCTTAATACAAGTTTTCGTCCTCTGTGGCTGCTCAGCTGTTTAATTGAAGCTCACGTTTTCTTTTTCCGCAGCTGTGGCTTCCTTTAGTCCTAACTTGTTGATGGCAGATGGGTGGCTTATTGCTGAGAGAAGCTCCTGTAGTAGCATGAGTGCGTTTACTGAAAAGCTTTTCAGGGAAGCGGCACAAGAATGGATTTGCTTATGCGCTGCGACCACACAGGGCTGTATATAGGCTGACGTCACCTGGTGACGTTCCTTTTGTTTGGGTTTTCCAGAAGCTTTGCTGTTTTAAAGCATTGTGGTGCATACTGTGATCGTGTTAAAGACCACTGGTAGAGGGGGGGGAGAAATCAACGGTAGGAGTCCTTCGTCCCCACGACAGAAGGAATAGGAAGGAGTTCCAGCACCCCGCTCCCCCCCTCCTGCATCTGCGCTGGCTGTGTTCAGCTGGCGGTAAAAGCAGCGCAGAGCTGTGGTTGGAAGTGCCTTAGTGCTAGCTGCTGCCTGTTTGCTGTTAAACATCGCTGCATAAAAGGAACTTTCAGATGCGAAGTATGCAGGGTTTGAACAGAGGATGCTGGTTAGCACCAGCTTTTCGCGGAGGTGAGAGGGATTTGGCAGCTTAAAGCTACGTGTAACAACTGTGTGCCACTGTGGTCCCTGTGTAAGTGGTAAAAGGGGAGAACAGTCATTTAGATGAAGGTGGTGTGTCAGAAAGTCCAGCACACAGCCTGAGAGCAAAGGACAGGAGCGAACGTTTCAAGCGATGAGAAATTTCTGGAAAAAGCAAAGCTTGCGCTGGGGCACAGGAAAAATTTAATTGGAATCCAGCTTGACAGCATGCAGTTATGAAACTAGAAAATCTATTTTTTCCTCCCAAACGGTGGCTTTTGTACTTGCTTTTTCCTGGGGACTGCAGTTCAGGAGAGGAAATCGTGAGGTTGGCATTTACCATCGGGGCTCGGAGCAGTCTGAGGGCTTCCTTGTGGTCAGCGGTTACATTCGGGGGGCATATGCCCCCGTGAAAGGGGGGTACGTTGCTTCCATCAGCACCTCGCTGCGGGGTGGGTCTGTAAGAGTTACCTCGTGTGGTTTAGAGTTGCAGGAGTTTGCGTTTGCAGAAGCGGTGACCCTGAAAATCTGTCCGTGGCATTAGAGCCGAGCCGGTCTCTGGCCAGAGCGTGCATGCACAGCGTGGAGGGGCCAAATGTGCTGTCGTGGCTGCTTGTTTTAAAAGTTCATTGCCCTCTTATCTGGAGCAAGCTCTGCTCCGGGACAGCTGGTTTATGAGGGCAAATGGTAAATGAACAGGGAAATGAGCGGACTTGATTTAAATTTTTTTAGGATTTTTGCGTGCATATGCAGGAAAGCCTTCAGAGCAGCTCCTCTGGCCTTGGCTTGATGTGGATGAGGCAGAGGGAGTGTTAGCTTTCTACTCCAGGCAGCCTGGATAAGCTTTTTTGTTTTCACCTTGAGATACAAAGCAATAACATAGTAGAAGGCACTTGAAAATGTTTGGTCTGTAGCAGCGAGGTATCACTTATGACCTCAAGATGTGGGATGAACTGAGAATAACAAACTTCCCACGCTGATGGAGGAAGACGATGAATTGTGTCAAAGAAAGATTTAAAAATAAAATGGCCATTTACCTTCGTTATTAAGCTTTGGTTCCTTAGAGGTACTTATTTAAACTAACACTTACTGTTTTCTGCCTGCTTCTCCTTTGCTCTCGTGTGGCATAAATGTAATACTGGCTGCGGTGCTTCCTTTCTGTGGTGGGCATTCCTGTCCAGAGCGGACTGAAGGGAAGTGCTAAGTGGAAATAAAGAGATGGAGAAGGTGAGCTCTTTAAACAAACCAAAAGAAAACCTCAAGCCCACCCCAGAAACCAAAGCAAACCAAAAAACCCCACTGCCAACCTATCAGGAAAGTAACCGTCTTTAATGATAAAGCGAACTAGGAAATGCTAGAGAAACTTTTTAAATTGCTTCACCATTGTAAATATTTTCACCTTTGCTCTAGAATGAAATACATGCAAAGAAATTACATAAACCTATTTACAGAGTTTCTTCACTGTCATGCTCACTGTACGAGAAGTGCAGAAGCTGACGCCCAGCCTTAGCAGCCAGTTGCCAGCTGTCTGATGGAACTCCTACACCGAAGTACCTGTGGTTGTGCTTCCCATCGCAGCCCAGGTGGCGCAGAACCCTGCTCTGAAGTGTTGATGTGAATGTTAAGAACGTTTAAATACAGTAACAGAACACTTGAAAACAACATTCCAAAGGATGTAATTAATAAAATGACAACAGCTGTAAGGTCAAATGTTATTCCTCTCTTGTGCTACCTCTTTTTGCTATTACCAGAAGGCTGAAAGTGGGTATCTTTTGGAACCCTTTTGCTTTTTTTCATCAGTATCTGTTGGTGGGTTCCTCCCACATGAAGATTGTGAAATTTGGCACAGAGTTAAGAGTTAATGTTCAAACCCGGTAAGTTGCTTCCTTTCTAAAGCTCTCCATTCTTTGGCCTGTAACCAAACAAGGGCGATTTAGCACCTTGCCAGTGAGTTTCCTGTTTGGGAAACTGTTAACACGAACTTTATGGGTGCTTTTCTTAGTGAAACATGTTTTTATGTGCGCTTGTCATGAAATAACAGATATTACTAAAAGGATGCATCTGATTCTCTTTAAGTCTGGAACTCTGCGGTAATATTGACATTGTTCCTTGGGAGCTGCCTGGGGTCTCAAGGTGCAGTAGGCTGGGAATAAAACCCAGCTGTTGGCAAAACTCACGAGATCGCATTTCTCCCAAGACTGAGAACTTGCCTGCATGCGAAGGAAGACCAGGTGTGAGTGCTGTCTGGGGACTTCTGCGCTGCAAAGCAACAGCCCGTATCGTCATGTGCAACTTGGGGAGGGAAGATGGTGTGTCTGCCTCGGGAATAAGCTTGCTAGGACCAAATAACACTCTCTGGGGCTTCTCCCTTATCCCCCTCCTCCAGCAGCAGCAGAACTGGTTTTCCTGCTAAACCCATGAGCTGGAAAAGTAGAATTGTACCCTGAGGCTAGCATTGTCATTTAGTTAGGCTGACATCTTGTGGAAGCCTTCCTAGTGTATTAAGAACAAGAAAGAAGGTAATTTTACTTGATGTAGATGTGGCCTGCGTGACTTCCTTGTGCTGTGGGCTTGGAGGATGGCGAGCCCTGGAGTTGCAGGCGAGGCTGGGGCACCCGGGATTGGCAGCCGCGTGTCTGGCACCATGCGAACAGACAGCTCGCCCTTCTGCCTGCAGAAATGATTGCGTTAATTTTTGTTGGACCTTTGCACGTCGGTGATCATGGGAGTATTTGCTGCTTTTTGCTGAAAGGTAGCCTTCGTGCTGTGTCAGTAAGGCTGCGAGGTGGAGACGACGAGCACAGACGCGTGGCTGTAGCATTACTGTGCACGTACAGTCACACGCGTGTGCTGCTGTGGAGCTGGGTTAGCGGTGAGCCCCGAGAAGTGGACACACGAGAAGAAGGCCTGTCCAAGGCAATGCATCATCAACAGCTGCATCCAGCTCTTCAGGCTAGCAGCGGAGGTCCTCTGGGCAGAGGCGGTGGGAGGGATGGAATAGGGCACCATGGGTTGGGTGTCACTGTCTCCCTGGGAGCAGAGGACATGTGTGCTGCGGCATAGCATGGTGACTGTCACCTCCCTGTCTGGCAGCTCTCTGCACCAGGCCCTGGTTGCACATTTGGATTATTCTTTGCACCTGCGCAAGCGCTGGAACCGGGCTTTTCCTCTCCATTGGTGTGGACGGGAACATGGGGCCACTGTGGCTGCAGCCCAGCAGTGGGGAGGGACGTCAGGGCGAGAGCAGCATGGCATGGCAAGCTGTGCGGGTGTCTTTATTCTGATTGAGGTTCTTGCTGAACCCTAAATGATGCCATGCAGCCCTCATACTTTGGTGAGTTATGTGCTCACCAGAGGAGACTCCTTCCTGCAACAAACCAGTTTATAGTCCTGCTTCTGCAACCAGCAGACCGGAGATAGGAGCACGCTGCTGAAATTCATGCGTGTCATACTTCGCTGCTCACCCTTCCTGGTCCTGAATCAGCACTGTTATATCTGGAGTTTATCTGCAGCCCTTGTACCATGGTAATAGAGGGGTATGGACTGTTATCCTTTGTAGACATGCAATTAGGCTTGGTGTCGAGGCAAAAACGAAGCACGTGACAAACTGACTCTGAGCGCTAAATCTCCTGCCTCCCCATGAAGCACGGCTCAGCAGTGGCGCGCGGATGTAGGACTTCCTTAGCCACTGCCTGCCCAGAGGAAGGTATGCCAAACACTCATTTTTCAATTATTAAATTAGCATCATTAACCACGATGCTGCCTGTTGTACAAACAGCTCAGAAGACAGTTCACAGGTTACCTGAGGTAGAACCCTCTCTGTGAACCATTGTTTTTTAGGTATCTGCATGCTGGGCAGCAGGCAGGGCAGTGGTGGCTCTCACTTGTGTGATGGTGGGTGGCACATCTGGCTCACATCTGGGTGCTGATGTGGGGAGGAGGGATGCTGGGCTCTGCTGGGGTGGGTGCGCTGTGAGGGCTGGTGCCGGGCAGGAGGCACCATTTCTCTCAGTAGCTCTGTGAGCTTGGCTTAACCTAAACTGCTGGTGAACCATTGAGATTATAGCTAAATATCAAAACCTTTCATTGTTAAAAACATGACTTTGAGTAACTCATCGTAATGCGTGCACTGCTGGTCCTGATGGCTTGAAGACAGCATTCATGCACTGCCACCACCATGCTCTGTTACCTTCAGAAATCAGTTGGGGTTAGATTTTAACATCAGTAGCTGTAGGAAAAACTTGTTTCAGCTTTTTTTTGTTGTTTTAATTCAGATGGTAGGCCTACAAAGAGAATGCGTTGTGACCGAGATGATACTTGCCTCCCTGTATACAAATCCCCTTTCTTTGGTTTAAGTGGTTAAAAACAAATGCTGGTGGGGATAGCTGTGTGAGCTGAACAGCGAGGATGCGACAGTGACTGCTTGTATTGCTTTCCAAGCAGGGCAGCGATGGTGGCGGAAGAGCAGAGATTACATGGGGGCAGGGGAAACAAGCAGTTTTGAACACCAGTTCTAGCCTCTTTGATAAAGATCTGATTTAATTTNCACCATGGCTAAATTTGCACCATGGCTAAATTTATTATCCGTGATACTGGACAGAGCTGTGGTATTGTACTGCGAAATGACTGACATGGTCAACACGACCCTGTTAAATCTACTGAATCTATTACCTCCTTACTGGCTGCAGAGCTTGTGATTTCCTCAGAAGAGTTTTGTGCTGAATGTCTAGAAATCCTATTAGTAATCTGAATATTCAGGCTTCGCTTTTGTGAGTCCTTCTAATTCCATGCATAAGAGAAGCTGATAGCTGTGATGTGTTGTGCTGTCGAGTCGTTAGTTCGCTTCTCAGTAAAAGTTTAGACTAGAAACAAGGACCGTTTAATAGTAAGGGTAATTGGTTACTAGAACAAATTACCTGGGGGGGTAAACTGTCACTTGGAGCCTGTAAAACACAATTCATTACTTGAGAGAGAGATAAGAGAGAGACTAGCTCAAACAGGACTTGTTGAGCCTGTAGGGTGGACCCGATGGGTAAAATCTGTGGGGCTTGGGCATGTGGGAGCCTGGATAAAGTGACTGTTGTGGTCAAGGATGATCTTCAGTGTTTTGACGTGCCCTGGGGCGTTCGTGCAGCCACAGGCTGTACTGCTCTTCATGTGCTCCCACAACCACCGTCCCACTAGCTGCCTCCACTGGGACCTAACGGGGCAGGATTGGTCCCACAGGTAGTGTTTTGTGTTTCATTTTGTGCAAAAAAGCTAAGAAACTTCAGATGGGCAAAACAACGTCGTTGTCTTTGGGGCAGGACTTTGGTTAGATTTGACTGCAGTGATTTAAGATGTTAAGGACAGCAGGGTCTCTGTGGCCACAGAGGTGTGGGCGTCCATCGTGTTCGTCCTGTTCTGCCCCGCTGCACCAGCCCTGGGGAAGGAGCCAGGTTAGTAGCGATGTGTGCTAAACTGTTAAATTACTGCGGCTAAATTAGCAGGGCATTTTATATTGCAACCTTCAGAAGGAAATTCTGTTAATACTTTTGACGAGCTTCTGTATTCAAATTTCTGAATGCCAACAAGGTGGAAATAAACTGGAGCTGCCTTACTAAAATCTAATGGGTTTAGATTATACAGCTCCTTCTGTGTGAGTACGTGGTGTGGCTTAATAGGAGCGGATCAACAGTGTGAAACTGGTGCTGCTTAGGCTCTAATGTATCATTGCGTGCTTTCAGGGTATTTTACGTAGGACTGGCTGTGGTCTGGTCTCATGAAATGGATGTCCATTAGTAGAAACCATCTCTTGCTTTTCCTCTCATCCAAAAGGCATCTGGTCGTTGTGCACCGAGGCTGTTCTGGGCTGTGAAGCCAGGGACAACCAAGTGGAAGCGATGGGTGGACTTGCCTCAGAAGTGTGCTTCTGCTTCGTATTAAAATGGTAATGCAGGGGCACCCAGGGAGAAGTGAAATGGCACTTCTTGGAATAGCTGAATGTTTGGCTTTCTACATAATAGATGAGTATATATCTTAGATCCAAAGATATTCTGGGAAAAAAACCGCCCACGTGTACGGGAGGGTGCCGTGGGTTCGGTAAAATGGTCACGTTGCAGTCGGTAAACTGGTGTGAAAGCGTCAGCAAGCGCCAGCAGCTGCAATTGCAGGTTTATGTCTCAGAGCAGGCTTGTATTTAGCGCAGTGCCAGTTGGCAGGTTTCCGATTCTTGGGTGGATCGCCCGCTGCGAGGAGCCCGTGCCCGCCTCGGGGTGCGGCAGCACCCACTGCCACCAGCACGCCCGGAGCTGCTGCCTGGGACAAGCCGTCGCGTTCAGTGCACGCTGAACAGGGACGTCGTAGCCTAGCTGCGTCTTGGTCTTCATGTCCACCAAGCATGGCAACAGCAAACTAACGGTTCAATAAATAATTAGCATTAATCTTCACCTTATTTGGAGACTTCGGCTTTGATTTTTTTGAGCACGGAGTGAAGAACGGGCCAGCGTCAGGTCTGCTGAAGGCTGTGGCGTAGTCAGAACGCACTCCTGGTTTTAATTTCAGTCACTTTTCAGTTATCTTTTGTGATGAGAATCAAATTACTTGATCAGGGAGGTGGCAAATCTTTAATAATTCATTAAACTGTAATGGCTTTACAACATCCTAATTTTTCCGCCCTGACTTTGTTTAGTTTTTATTTCTGCTGTAGAGTAGACTCCATCCCTTAGATTAAAGGCTGCCCATCCAGGTATTGCAAACCAGCCTGTCGTCTGGAGAATTGATAAATGGCATACCCTCACTTTGTGCTGCTAAACGGTTTTTCTTCTCAACAGGATAATTATATTGATTGTGGCTTAGAACTTCAGAAATTGGATTGTGGTTGCATAAAATGTGTTTCAGACCTCTAATATAAGCTATATTATAGAGAAAAATCTCCCAGCAAAACCAGACCACCACTATTGTTCTACCTAACACTCCCAATTTGATACAAATTAGGATATTTTCGACCCAGCATCTGCTTAAAAAGAGAAAAGCTGCCACTGCTTCTTGGCCCCTTGCCCTCCCTTTAACAACAGGGCTAATGCGAAACTTGCTGTATCGAACCTTGGCAAAATCCAGCTCTCGGCAGGTGGGCCTGGATATTTACCTGAATGTTGGATTTCATGCCCGACAAATGTTTTATGAGGATTTTAGCTTAAAGATAATTGATTTTTGGCTTTTGACTGGCTGCTAAGGAGCAGTCTTCTGTGATGGCTGGGTATGGAGGTGTGTAAGGGAGCAGCGCTGTATCGGATGCGCAGCCTTTTGGACCGCTTTGTGGTGCTTGTACCTGCAGGTTGAAGGCAGCGTGTGGGGTGTTCGTGTGCAATCCGCTGGCCTTGGGCAGCCTGGACAGCTGAGGCTGTAGAAGGTTGAGGGTTGAAGCAGGGCTGCTCTGGGCTCGATGCAGTGCCAGCCCTGGGGTGGCTGACAGAGCTGGTGGAAAAGAGAAATCTCAGACTCAGAGGTTGAGTATGGTCTCTGGCGGATGAGGAGCAAAAAGACATCTAGATTTATAAAACACCCTTTTCTTCTGAAAGAAGGCTGAAGAGGGTTAAAGATAAAATCTTAAGATGGCAGATGTTCCTGTACTGGCCAAACCCACCAGGAGTGGAGTGCTTTATCAGGGAGGTGAAGACTTTAATTCTGCTGTGCATGATCAATTTTAAAAATTAAAAAAAGAAGCTGACAATGTACTTGAATAATACTCGTTCTACCCTGAGACCCTAAATACCTGTTTACTACTTTTGTCTCTTGTATTTCAGGCTGGACGCAAAGAAAGAAGTGATGCACTGAACTCTGCGATTGATAAAATGACCAAAAAGACCAGAGACTTGCGAAGACAGGTAATTAATATATAAATATACTGTAAATATTCGTCTCAACAAGTGTATTAGTATGAGTGCATGTCTGCACGTTGCCCTCTTGGAAATATGTTATCTGTTGGTTTGTTTCCAGTGGGCAGTGGGCTTGCCTGCTTGTATGTAGTGAATGAAAAGCTTAATCATCCTTGTGGCAAGAGATTTAGGAAAAAAAACCCCCAACAACCCTCACATTTTATATATTTTGAACCCAATCAGCTATATTTTATAATTCTCATGGTATTCTTCTCAGAGAGACTGTTTCTTTGAGGACTATATTTATGTAGCATCAATCTTTTGTCCGTTTGTTTTTTGATGCAGTATATTCCCCCTTTCAAGTAAAACGTGGACATGGATCAAGTTTGTTGAAAAATGTTTTTATTCTAGTAGAAAAATTCGAAAGTTAAATCAGCATGTTATTTAATCGGCTGAGGGAAGGCAGCAAATTTACTCAGACAAAACCAATATGAGCTGCTAAATCAATATTTGTGGCCAAACTGGTGACTTGCACTTATATAACTAATCCAGTTTTTTAAGGAGATTTAATTTAAATTGAAGCAGAAAGTGTATAGACAAGTCTTAGTGCAGGGGAAGCCTTGGTCACACAAAGAGAAAAGGATCAATGACAGAAGTACTTAAGCTTTATGTATTAATACAGTAAAATGAAAACAGCAGTGGAACACTACTGAAAAGTAACTCATTCTTTTATTTTTATTTTAGCTCCGCAAAGCTGTGATGGACCATGTATCAGACTCTTTTCTGGAAACAAATGTTCCCCTTTTAGTGTTGATTGAAGCTGCCAAGAATGGGAATGAAAAAGAAGTTAAAGAATATGCCCAGGTTTTCCGTGAACATGCCAACAAATTGATTGAGGTAAGATGGTACAAATTAAAGTTAAATTATCACTAGTAAAACTAAGACAAGGCTAGGAAAATAACATTTTTCAGTTCTGTTGAAACAAGTATCAAATTCTGTAGTAAATTTGCTTTTAAATTTTTATTTTAATGAATTTAAACAGTTTAATATTTAGATAATTAAAAAAGTAAGCCTATCGAAAAGCAACAGCTACTGTTACATAGCCCATGTAGTTTTAGATATTATACAATGTTGGTATATTATGGTGTTACCTTTACTTGCTTTGTTAATTGGTATGGTAATACATAGTAAGGGAGACTGTGGCATGACTGTCCTGCGGTACAATTTGACCCATTGCTTCAAGCCTGGAGGTTTTTTCTTTTCAGTAAATTACCAGTGAATATAACAGGCCTTTTATGTGAAGACATTTAGAACAAAAACCTGCTTGCGTGTGTGTAAAGAGCAAACAGCTGACAAACAAAGAACTTGCAATAACAAGAAAACTGATCCCTGCCACCTTTCTCTGTTAAAAACCCAAGAGCTCCCAAACTGATGTTACTCCAGACTAAAGCTAATCTATGGGAAAATCATCTTAAATGGGACAGACCTTTCTTAACTAAAATGCATTAAAGGTCATGAGTCTACTATCTGAGGTAGTAGTTTTCCGAGAGCAGAAGTTCATACCCTCTGTTCATGGCACATCTCGGTACCCTTGTCCTCTTGCCGTTGTTTTCGCATGAGTTTTGTGCCTGTTGATGCTAAATGCCAAGGAACAAACATCTAGAGGTATTGTTGAAGAAACATGCCACTAATAATAAACTTCAGAAACTCCTCCTGGGTGCTTCAGTACGCTGTGAGGCATCAGCTGGCTCGCGTGCTTAACCTCGGCAGCTAGCTGGGAGCGGACATGTGCTGGTTAATGTGTTTCTGCTCGCTTGGTATCACTGCATTTGATAATTGAGTCTGTTGTCTCCTAGGCTCATCAGCAATACTTTCAGCACAACTTGACAGATTTAAATTACTCAAGAGCAAGATTTATCGAACATCAGTAAAAGTAGTTTCTGACTCTTGCTCAATATATTTTTCTCACTTTTTTTTAAAGCCTCAGGGGCTCTGAGCGTGGTGCGCAGCTGCCTCGTAGTCTGGGGTGCATCAAGGTAGCCCAGCTCTTCAGAGTCGCTGTCTAAGCAATGAAAATCCTTAATTTTTTGAAGGTATCCGTTCTTCAACTTTGGCCTGCCATGTTTCAGTGTAAATGCCATCTTCTTATAGTTTCAAAGTACTTTTAATCAAAATTTAATAATTCTAAATAGTAACTATCATTGTTTGACAAAACAGCAGGCAGAAGACAGTGCTGTTGTGCCCCTCTGTCTTGGCAGCAGGATACGGCTGTGCCACGTGCGGTAGTGGGAACACTCTGAAACAGGTTTTGTCTAAAGCCTCACTTCTTCGTGTTGCAAGCCTAAGTTATCTAGAAAATTATTTTTAGGGGTTTAGGAGAAGTTGACTGGCATAACAATAGCAGTGACTGTTCTGCCATAGTTCTACCACCTCTTCAGTGGATGTGTGGTGTCCGCATACAGATTTTGTCGGCCTGATTACAAAGGAGTAATTGCACTGGTCCGTCTGCCAGTTTCCCTCCTGCCCTTGCCAGGTGAGCCCTTTACTCCCTGCTCCTTCAGAATACATGTGCCCTCTGAAAAGCAACGGGTGGCTGTCCTCACTGGCTTCCAAGAGCGGTTTTTACTGACCTCACCTTGTGTGCAAAATGCCAAGCTGCAAATGAGTTTTACGGAATGTCTATTCAGCCAAACAGTCTGTCTTTCGAGAAAGGCTATTCCCCTGAAAGTATGCATTAAATAATATTTCTGACTGGCATCAAAAGGTTCTGCTAAAATGGTATGCTGCTGCAACAACTTTTTGAAGGCTTGCTTATTGCTTTTGTTGTCTAAAATGTAACTGTAGCTGTAGAGTAGCATGATCTAGATGGCTTATAAACCTCTTCTGTGAATGTAGATGGATTAATATATACACTTAGCTTCGACAGAAAGGGAGTAGTACTCCTGCAGAGCCCTTGTCTTGAGGGGATGGAGGGCCACTGCAGAGTCTTATGCGATGTCAAATTTCCTGTGAAGGAAGAAGACGGGTCGGGGTGGGTTGCACTTACAAACGTCTCGGTGTGTGTCTGCCAGAATGGAGAAGGATGTTTGCAAGTTCCCAGGTGATTCTGCTCTCGGGCAGAAAACTTGGCTGCAGGTATGCAGAGAAACAATAAAAGATTGTGTAAGAACAAACCAGAAGACGTTCCACTGGGTGAGATAAGAAGCGATTGCTTCCACCCGTTTCCAGTGGAGGAGAAGTGTGTCGGGGAGTTTGTCATAACTGCCCTCAGCAGTGCTGCCGAGTGACTCAAGGCATCAAATGTGACAAAACAGCTGCAGCGCAGAATGGAGCTGTGTTGTGTATCACGCCGTGATTGACAGGCTCTGGTGTATTAGATGGAGAGGAGAACGTGTCCTTTCCTTTAATGCTAAGCGATGGGAAGAAACGTGCACAAGAGACCTGCTCTGCACTAGGGCACTCAGAAGAACCCCATCTGAATTCGGGAGAAGTTTGACACCTTGGATTTAGTGCCCCTTTTTCCTGTGACCTGGAGGAGTCAGTGCTGCTCTCCTGGTGAACCAGCCACTAGAGGGGACTGTTATATATGTGTATATATATATATATATTTTTTTTTTTTGACACTGAACTGTAGCAGTTGTTGACTAGATGGGAGGAGTGGCAGAGCTGGTTGTGCCCTGGGTTAGCATGGGGAGTTCTTGCTCCTGTAGTGAAGAGGTGTTTATGGGCCCTCCAAGTAGCTATAAAGAGATGCAAACACATGATTTGGGTAATTTTATTTTGGAATGTTCCCTTCTTGGCAGCAGAGCACTGTCTGCTTTGTAGTTCCTAAAGTCCAGGCAGCCAGATTTGACCAAAAGGTGCAATAACCACAAAAATCTGATTTGCCTGCTGAGCCTGTGTCTTCTGGAGAAACCATACCAGAGCAGTGTCCCAAAGGGCTTCCATCTAATTTGTTTCTTGGGTAGTAAAATATTAACCCGCTTGTCCTGCCTTTTGAAAACTGAGGAATGGTAAAATAGTAAAATGAGACTTGTCTCAGTTCAAGAATACGTTTCAAAGATAGCTTTCAAAATTGCTCTGTCCTGAGTAGCTAGCACTCTGCCTGAATTTTGTTAAAGGAGTTTAATTCAGGAATTTAGAAGAGCGTTTAAGTGCAGCACGCTGGAATAACAGAAGAGACAGCATTTCAGGAACCAGTGTTAGAAAAAGATAAATTCTCTTGTGCACTATGAATGTCTTCCTGATTTACAGATTGTAAAGTACTTACTTGCATTCGAGAGGTTTTCATGATGCTGGGTGAAGTAGCCTTGGGTCTCCAACCTGTAACTTTGCTCTTGAGGAAAGACAGCTAGGCATTGGAATCCTCAGATATAATGTTTCTCCCTAGAAGACACTAGGCTGTCCTGCTGCTTGGTGCTCATTTTTAATGATGCCACTTAGCACCACGCTGACTGGTTGTTCATCCCAGTCTTTGAAGTGTCCTTGTGCACAGTCGGCCTTTGCACTGCTCCCTGTGGTCACTGCCGTGGCAATTCTGGCCATTCGCTGAAAAGTGAAAAAGCCATAAATGTTAAGAAGAAACTTTTGCTACACTATTGCATGCTTTAGAAAAATAAAAAATTAGGTTGTCAATTTGTTACTCTCTTATACAGTGCAGTTTTAATGGAAAAAATTTTCAGACCTTAAGAATAAGGACAGAGTCTAGGTTAAAATCTTCCAGTAGCTGCTTGCTTGCTGAAGAATATTTTTGGAAAGGGAGAGTTTGTAATTCCTTAAAAACAGCAAATATCTTATTCTGAAACCCAGTACACCTGTGTCAAATGTTTTTCTCAGCTTAAAATTCATTTTTAAGTCTCTGCCTCAGAGAAACTTTAAGATGAGGGAGGCAGAAGCTCTCAGTGTTCTTTCATAAGCATCAGGGTTTTTTCCAGTTGCTTTAATTTATCTGAAAAGACTGCTCTGTCCCTTTTTTTAATGCACTGGGTTGTATCTTGCATATGGAGAGATGATTTTCTCATCTTCAGTGAAAACCCATGAACAGATGTAGACTGCAAACTTATTTGCTTGGAAAGAATCACATTTGGGCACTTGCAACTCCATAAGCTATCTGTAGCCTCTCGCGCTGACATGTTCCCCTTCTGCTGCCCTTACTGTCTAGCCCAATGTCCTAGAGAAATTCTTCGGGCCTCAGTCTAAAAATACCACTCTCCCAAAGCCTTGCACACTTGCAGTGTTTTTATTGCAGTTTATCCAGATCTGCCCATGCTTGCAGCCTATATATTCTTCAGAGAGTCTAACAGCTGCAGGTTTTTTACATGTGAAAGACTTAAAAAATCTGAAGTGGGTAAAATGTAGCTTGGGTTTAGAATAATAGCTAGCTTTTGGACTTCAGACACAGCAAAGGTTTTGAAACACTGCGGCTTGCCTGTCCTCTGTTCACGAGATGTGACGTACCTGTGCGTAGCTGGTTACCTTTGTGATAAAGGCATGCACTTGGTGTTTGTGCATCTTGTACGTTTATTAGAAACAAAGCATGGAACAGAAGTGTCCAGCATATCTAGAAATAAATCTGGTCTCACAAGATTATCCTTTGTGTCTGTGAGCTGCCTGGTTTCCAAAGTTTATATGAAGTTTATAAAACTAGCATCTTTGGAGGTGGGAGTGGGCTGACTTTTCTCATTCTGTAAGTATTCTTTCTTCATGCTTGCCATCAAAGGTGCGGATCAGTGCTGAAAGACAGAGGTGATGTGTCTTGGGTGAAAAGTGCAGACAAGCATAGCACTTGACACCCAAATCACATATTGACTTGAACTGTTTTTCTGAGCTTTGGGTATATTAATCTGTCAAAACTTGGCATTTCCAGGCTGTGGTCATTATCAGTCATTACCGTGGTATCTGAACACCTATTTTTCCTGTTCAGTAAGCTAATTTATGGGGCGGGGAGGGGGGGAAGTCTGCAAACTCAAGTTTGTCTTTTACTTGCTTTTATTTTTAAGGTAATTGTGTATTACAAGGGAAATGTCCTTGTGCTGTGGCCTGCAGAAGAGGGACAGAGTTAGTCCAACTCAAGACTAATTTCCCATTTTAAGATGGAGAGCAAAATGTCTCTTTCAAAGAACAAGCTCGTTTTCTTTAATTTGTCTATGTATAACCTTGGCAGCAATTTAAAACAAATGTCTTTAGTAAATGGCCAGTAGAACCCTAATGTGCTCTCTATGAAGTCTGACACTCTTCAAGAAGCGGTGCACTTTCCTTGTAAGTTCATTTTATTAGTCAACTAATTCATAAATAAATTGAATTCTACTCATAGAACATACTTTCCTTACATTCATAATCAGTAAAGTAGGCAAGCCTCAGCAGAAAAAAGTTGTTCCATTTTCCAACAAAACTGGATATACAAATTTAATGCATCATACATAAGTAAAGGCAAGTGACCTTTTAATAAGATAACTTTTGTTCTTGTAAGGTGGTTGGTTTGTTTTTTTTGAGGCCAGTCTTCTGCTACTAAACCAAATTATGTATGAAAAGGTCTGTAGAATGCTGGTAGAGATTAAAAATCATGTTTGAAGAGGAAGAGGAGACTTAGGGTAATCTTTCTATCCAGATTTCATTGTAGGTACACACGGGAAAAGCAAGGTAATTGGTAATCTGACAGTGGAACTGATGGGAGAGACAAAGTGATTGAAGACGCACTCGAACTCTCCCATATCTGGACAGCGATCGAGGTGTTTGGAGACATTCTTCTATTTGAAACTCATCCCGGTTAGCTGCTTCTATGTGGAGGAGAGGCATTTCTGCCATGCCTTTACCGTAGGGGCAGTCATCACGTTGAATAACTGCTGGGAGTGTGAGACTTGGTCATCAAACACTTGGGCCAAGGGAGATGTGAAGGGTGTAGAAGTTGGAGGTAGATGAAGTTAGGGTTTGGAAAACTCTTAATGACCTTTTACCCTGCTACAAACAACCCTGCATTTACTGTGTTCCTTTTTCCTTTGGATAACAAATAGAAGCATTTGGGGACAGGGAAATATGTAAAAGAGGTCAGGAAGCGTAAGCACAGTTGGATATGGGTGCTGCTGACATGACGTCTTCAGAGGTAGGTAAAAAGCAATAGACTCCTACAATTATTAAGGTTGGAAAAGACCTCTAAGACCATCAAGTCCAACCGTCAAACTATCACCACCATGCCTGATAAACCATGTCCTGAAGTGCAGTGTCTATTCGTTTTTTGAACACCTCCAGGGATGGTGACTTGACCACTTCCCTGGGCAGCCTGTTCCAATGCTTGACCACTCTTTCAGAGAGTCCTGGCCTGTTTTGTTTTCCAGATATTTGAGTCTTAAATCCAACAGCATTCTTAAGCAGGATTTTGGGTACAGCTTTTATAGATGTGGCATAATTTTTTTAATTCTTGGTATACAACTAAAAGCCTCAATGCATGTCTGGATTTTCATCATCTTAGTCATTAGCAGTGTTGAAGTATTAGTCATGTACTGTCATCAAAGAGTTGCCTGTAGTCTGTGTAGAGCTCATTCCTCTTACTATTTTGTCACCTTCTTCAAGATCTTGACGTACTTACAATTATCATGAAACTTGCCATGAAAAGTTGTGTGAATCGTCAAAAACTGATTTAAACAGCTAGTAACAGGCACCTAGTTGGAAATATTTACTGAAATCATTATGCAATGCGCTCTGAGTGATAAGCAAAACGAGATAGGAAAGAAGTATGATTTCCACTTCGATAACATAGAGGGGTTTTTGGATAAGGATCATTATTCAGGTACTGTCCAAATATGACTACCAGAAGCACTTTTATTTTAAAGAAAAACATTTGTGTTGCTAAGAAGCAGCTAAGATGAGGATTTGCTTTAAAAGTTTTAGCTTAAGATCAGATCTACATTACATACCAGTGGTGTGATTTCTGTCATGGTAGCTCAGATCGACTTGTGTAACTAATGTGTTTTGTGCTTATAACAACATTTTATCACTTTAGCTTGTTTGTCTGAGGAAGGAATAGTTCCTGTGCCAATAGTTACATCTGCTGCTACAGCTGCATCTACGAGGGGCACGGTGCCCATGTAGCACACTGGTATTCCTTTACCAGTTCTGCTCTCTGTCAGGTCTATAGAAAGGATAATCTACTAGTCTGGAAATAAAGGTATTCCTGTACTGCTAGCACTTTACTACTGTGGATATGTTTTATGCTGCAGATGTATTAGTTCACTTCAAACACCTCTTCCCTTTCTTTGGTTGAAAAACTTCCCTGTTGGCAAAAGAGAGAAGTGCCCTCCCTTCTGCACTTTCTGCTTCAGTAAGTGGAACCCAGTTCGGTTTGTCACGATGCACAAACTCTGGGTTTGCCCAACTGAGTGAAAAATTTTCCCTTCTTTATGAAACATTGACAACACGTTGGGTTGCACTCTAGAGAAAGACATTTCCCCTGGGTAGAGAAGGAGCTCGCTGGTGTTCAACAGAGCTTTCACAGGACAGCTGTACCTAGAATGGCACCGGGTAGCTGGAGAGGTAGTTGGAGACAGCTCATTTAGGTTGGGTGCCAGTGCAAAGCTATATTCCTTAACTAGATTTTCAGACGTACAGACACAAAGTTCTGAGATTTGATCCCAAAAGAAAGGTGGTTACCCATGAAAATAGTAAGCAATTGCCTCAATGTTATAGGGAGCAGAAGGCACGCAATATACTGTCTCTGATCCGCTGCCTCTTTCAGTCATTTGCCAGCCTGTTGAAGTTAAAAGCCCTGAAACCCCTGTTTCTCATTGTCTAAAACTTTTGAATCAGAAATGAAAACATTTTGCTTGCCAGTTTTGTTCCATCTAGCTGAAATTTCCCTTCCATGTGTTTATAACCAGACTTGAAATTAAAATGACTTTCATCTTCTGCGTGAGGTTGCAGAGCTCTGGAAATAGCAGTCATCTCCATTTTAGTCCATTGTTCCCCTCAGTGCTTTACGTCTGGAGTTTTTCTGTGTGTGGCTTGTTTTATTTAAAGACTTTTACTGTGTTAAGTTAATACGTTGGGATTCTGTTACCCACAACAAGCTCTTGCAAGGTGCCTTCTGTGGAACTGCAGCCACTTGCAACTCCGTAAGTCTTATAAAATCACAGAGCAGATGACAGCATAACTCCTGGTAACTTGCTCCAGAGTCCCTATGGATCTGACCTGAAGTCCTCCTGCCATCGCTCCACTCATTAAACAAGTGAAGCTGTTTTCCGTAATTAGCTATGCCTCTGCAAAACTAGCGAGTTTATAGGATTATAGCTATAATGCAGACTTCCCCCTCACGTGGTACCTATTAGGACAGGATGTTAAAATGCTCACATTTGTCTTGAATATTGAGTGTGGTGTATGAGTGAATTAATAAATGTATGGGCTTACTGAATAATAAAAGCCTTTTTTTAAGAGGGATGGAAATTACATAATTGGCACATCTCTTCTGAGAGTCCTTAGTTGCCACCTAGATTTGCCAGAACAGTTGTTTCTGCAGATAAATTAATTTCATGGGCTTTGGCCGTCATGAAGTGAATCTGGACTGTTCTCTTAATATGGAAGAAGAGGAAATTCAATGTGCTGTATTTGAATTTTGTGAGAATGTCAGATACGCTTTCTTTTAGCAGGACCTCGAGAGGAAAAATGTTGAATGGCTGCCTGTCCATTCTTCCCCCCCACCCCCCCCTTTTTAAAATGGGTGATTTTAAGCTGCTTAAAAGTGGGAATTTACACTTTGAGAGAAATTGTAAAGTGAAAAGCAGAAAACAGAACAAGAAGCTGAAGTTTTGAAATTTAATCAGAAATTAAAATGCCAGGAGCACCTTTGAAAAGGTTTGTTTCCATGTTGTTGAAATTCCCAAAGTATCTGTGTATAAACGAGTATGGTTTTGTTATTTTTACAGAGGGGTTTGTGAGCATCACTTATGAGAGGATACTGGTTAATGTTAAACTGAAAAGTTAAGTTATTTGGTCTTAAGACTATCTGAAAACTCTTACTTCTGCAATGCTATTTTTACAACTGCGGTTTCAAATGAGGGTAGTAGTTAGACTCTTAGAATTCAATTAGTGTATGTTTATCTCCTGCATAGTGATATATAATCCTTATTTATAACAATGCTGCATGGCAGAGGCAGCTCTGACAATTTTAAATTATGCAACCATAAACACATTACCGAGCCTTCTTTGGATCACACCGTTGCTGGATGATTGCATCCAGCACCCATTTAGGAGAGCTTTGCGTATTTGACTTTCTGAAGAAGCTGTCCTAACAACATGACCTGTAAACGAGGGGGAAAAACTCGGTGCTGCTTCTCTGAAGTCAGTCCAGGTGCACAAAGCAAAGACTTTAATACAAACTTTCAGTGTCAGCTTTTGAAATCCTTGAAAAAGAGGATTTAATGTGTTAGAGATTATAGTTCCTTTTTTCTCTTGCATTTGCCTAATTGAAAACGCAATTTGTCAGTCCTTTAATAAACAGTTCCATGTGAAGTAACCTCTCTACCAAAGTGAGGATGTCAGTGCAAAGAGAAAGTTTAACAAGTACAAAGCTATAGCAGCATTTCTCGATTATTTTCAACAGTGTAATTTAAGAAGCTTAGCGACGACCCCACGCTCATGTAGTTGAGGCTGCTGTAGTCTTTGAATTGGTGGAAGACGTGGCTCCTTAGTCATTATCTGAAGAAATTTTAAGTTTAAAAAAAAAAAATGTATTTCAGGTGAAAAAGGCAAAAACTGCCTATTGTCAGAGCATGCAGTTTTCTGCAGCAGCTGACCACGCAAACATAGCTGACAATTTGTCACTAATGGATGAAAAAACTGCTTTAGAAATGTCAGGATTTTTCCTGATTTAAAATTAATAAATTCTGAAGAATCAAAATACCTAGAATTTGAGATAGGATCACTCTGTGATAGATGGTACAATATATTTTTTTTTAATATTAGAATTATACCTTCCTGCTAATAGTGTATTCCCAGTTGACCCTTTGCACTGAGATAGTGCCTGCCTCTAGAAGGAACTGGTTAAGTAATGCCTCCTCCGCAGGTGTTATCTCATCTTGCAGTATGCTGGTGCCATCGTTAATACAAATCAGATTTGAGTTTCAAAAACTGACCAGTGTATGAAACTTACTTTCCAGACCAGCTTGTCCAGCTTTGAGTTTCACTTGGCACTGGTTCCTTGGTTCAGTTTGTAGCAGTGGTTGTGTCCGTGCACTTCTCGCTAGCGCTCAGTGCATTTGTCGCTGGGGGTGAATTTAAACTCGTCCATCTAAACATCGGCAGCTGCTTTGGGTCCGTCCTGCCCTTTTGGGATACATGAAGCTGTCTCGGGGACGTGGTTGCATGCTGTGAACGGAGGGCCTTGATGTTGCAGCAGAAAGATGCTTTTGAATTGGCCTGCGAGTGCTGCAAGAGGTGTCTGCACCGCGTCAGTCTAGTTTCTCGAGTCTGTCTTCATCGCCGATGTATTTTTAACTTTTTTCAAGAGATTGCTTGTTATGGCTGATTACATTATTTGCGAATTTTTTTTGTCTCCTTTGATGACTGTGCCAGTAGTGCTTATGTAAAGGGGCTTGATGATACTGAATGGTAAGAATGAACAAATGCAGCAGGAATTCAACTGCTATTTTGCTCTCAAGCACAAGTGTTCTTTCTAAATCAAGTCTGACCACTTACTTTGCCAGTCAGCTATGTTGCTGGAGACAAGGAGAAACTATTCCATTTACATTTGATTTAAGGGGAATTTTTGTTTGCTTGAGATGCTGTTTTATTTGGCAGTTTTAGCAAGGTATGATTTCCAAGTGTTCCGCATGCTTTAAAAGAAATTTGGCCGTAGCTGATCTTCATCTCAGCTGCAAAATCCTGTGTATTATGTGTACCTGTCAAATAACTGGCCAGCAATACCCTATCCTCTCTGCAGACAGGGAGTTTGAAGTTATTTGTCAAATATTAAACAGGCTTTATTGATGATGGGTTCTTTCTGGTACTTTTAAAATTAGATTTCTTAATCACACAACCATCCACCTCAGCTAGTACATATAATTTTAGAATTCATGCTATAGAGCACCTGATAATTAATGACAATTTAAAAGGCCTCATTCTAATGTCATTTACAACGTAATTAATTAGTTGACATAGCTCTTCTGAAATTTCAGATTTTAAGAGGCTTGTGAGTGTTTTCCAATAGTTTGACAGTCTTCCCATGGGTGCAGTAAATGTTGCGTTGCTGTGAATTTACAGCGGTGTCTGCAGGACTCTGAAGTCACCTCTGCTGCTGCCACATCCCTGCTTCACTCTCATGTTCAGCAGATAGTTTGCTGGGAAGTGTGTGTGCTAATCTGGCAGAGAAACTAATCTGCCAAAGCGATTAGCTTTCTTTTGGATGAGCATGATGAAGTGAAGTGTTGAGATTTGGAGACGCAGCAGTACGATGGGACGTGGCAGCCAACAGTTGGATTGTCTTAAACTGCTAAAGACCCTCAGTCAGGGAAGCACACACGCTTCTTTCATAAAGGTTGGCAGTCCCAGGCGGGCAGTTTCTAAAGAAGAATTGCCATCAGTGAGGTATTCAGAAGAAAAATGACTGTTCAAAAATGACTGTGCAAAAAAGCAAAATTTCATCATACTATGGCGGGGACACTCAATTATAAACTTCTTTGCCTCTCTGTATTCAGACAGAGCAGGGTTTCTGTGCGCTTGATTCATCACACTTGGCTTGAGAGAGAGCACAACATCTCCAGATATCGGAGAGGCTGATTTTGTAGTGCTTCAATGTCGCTTTTATTCAGCCCCTTCTCAATAGAGCTTTGTGTTCTTTTCGCTCCTAGAGATGGTAACTGCTGCTGCGGAGGCAGAAGTGACGTGGAAATATGGACCATAAAAAATATTGGCAAACTGGTGTTTCTCAAAAATATGACCTGTGCTTAAAACAACAGCAAAATCTTTATTTTACTTTTAAATCATGGCATCTTATTTTCTTTTGGTTTTTTTGAGCCTCTAAACAAAAGCATAATATACTACAGCTCGGTTAGGGATTTAAGATACAGCAAATCTGCAGGAAAAAACCCCTATGTTCAAGATGAAATCCCTTTCTGATGGGTCATTGCAGAGAGTGCAGCTGTTTGGTGGTAATGCTGTGCGGAGGGGGACTGAGCCGGAGACTGTGGCAAATGTGGTAACAGAAGGGAGGGAGAAACGAGCCTTGGCGAAGCTGGGCATAAGCTGCACGACCTTGCGATGGGCTGAAGACTGCAGCTCCACCTCCTGACACGTAGGTCTTGTCTACGAAGAGTGGTGGAAAAGAAAGTTGCGGAGTAGGACACTAACATTGCTGAAAGCTGGCAGAGTTTTCTGAGTCGTGTTGATGCTGCACAGTCTTTCTCTCAACTTGAGTTTGTTTTCATCCAAATATATGCTGTTGCATCTGTTTACTTAGTGGTTCAGTTTTGGAAATGTACCTCTCTTCTTGACAGCTCGTGGCTTCATATCTTTTGTAATTTGATTTGGAACTGGAGAGAGGAGGAGGCTGTGCGCTTTACAGTGGAAACTTGCTTTTTGATCCCAAAATTAATAATGAGATTGGTGGAAAACTGTTCAAATATGTTGGCATGGGGTTGACGGTTTGTGGGACAGTAATGTATTCTGTGTGGGAACATCTGTCGTAAGGGAATGGCTTGGGGAGGGGGGAAAGCACATGATACAGCTGCAGATACTGCTTCGGAATGACTTGTGTACGAATGCACAGGATAGCTTAATTAAAGGGAGAATGGAACTTCCCCAGCTTACAGGGAAAAGTTTGTGGAGAAATCTGGTTCACTGGTGTTACTGAGCATCTGCTGTCTTATGAGGATGCTTTCACAGCACATTTACTGAGGAGTTTTGCAGGTTGCTCCGTCTCTAAAAGGACAGTACTCGGTGTTCATCTTGGTTCACTTTGTGCTATTTTTACAGCTTTCTGTGTTCAAATGGCTCAGAATAACATGCTTGTCATTCACCTGTCAGCTAAGAAGTGTGACTTACTTCAGACTTCCTTCCCCTGAGAGTAGCTCTGATAGGAGGAATATCTTCAATTTCCAAAAAATTCTGTGCTGTCCCCTTCCTGCATGCTCTTTAGGCCGGTGTTTACGAAAGGTCCTCCCTTTCAAAATGACCTAGATAACCATGCTGCTGTGCAGCAGGTCAAGGTTTTGGAGTTAAGTTTTTTAGCAACATGAGGTGCTGTTCAAATTGGGGACAATTGTGGATTGATCTCCAAGACCACCTGTACCAGCAAATTATTCTCTTCGATGAATCATGGCTTAAATGGAGGGCTGGATGAACACCTGCCTGGTGCCACAGGCTTTGACTAGATAAGAAGCACACCAAGTAGTTGAAGCCAATGCATTCGAGCACCTGTATCCTGTCGCAGAGGTGCGCTCTGTGCAACACCAGCTAAACAGCTTGAGCTTTGCAACACCACTGCACCGCTCGCGTAGGTGAATTGCTCGATGAGCTTCCACGCTTTTTTGCGTTGACACGCAGTAGGATATAGAAATGTTTCAAGAAAAGGGAAGCATCCCTATTCTTACTGACATCAGGATATTTAATCCTCAGATGCGTGGGAGCTGGATTGTTTTTTTAAACCAATTAAAGTGTGGTTGCTGCTGTCTCGCTCGAGTGGGAATGGGCTTTTTAACTGCAACTTCAAGTGCTGCCAGTAATGCTCTTGTACATTTTACTAGAGAGAACTTAACCGAATCGGTGGTAACAGTGATCTGTCTGTCCTGTTCAAATGACTGTGGTTTTCTGATCTGATGTGTTGCAATTTTATGACTAGAGAAGGAACAGATGTCATTAGTGGTTTCAAAATGGGTTAGATCTGAATGGTTGTGGACACTTTGTATTTCATGATGGATTACTGGTCACTGCTGGAGGTGGGTAAAAGTTTCCTACAGAGGGCAATAAAACCCAATTCTAACAGTTGTGTTTTGTTTTCTCCCACCTCTGTCACAGGTTGCCAACTTGGCTTGTTCCATCTCGAACAACGAAGAAGGTGTGAAATTGGTTCGCATGTCAGCCAGCCAGCTTGAAGCCCTGTGTCCCCAGGTAATGAAGAGTGGAGGAACATAAGATGTATCCTGAGAAGTTCGGCAACTGGTCCTGCCTTAGTACACCTTCTGGCCTCTTACTGTCTGTCTGCAGACTTGCTGCAGAATTTGGCTTCCTTAATATGTGTAGCGAATGAAATGCAATGTAGGGATCAAGACTTAGAAACTTTAAAATACCTGACAAAGTAATTAGAGATGTGAACGGGTCTTTTTTTACGTAATAGCTCTGATTTCGTTTGGCCCGGGTATTCTAGGAACCTGCGAGACAGTAAACCGGTGAAGCTTCAGTGGTTTTCTGAGCACATTCATGTCTTGTGAAGACACTACCACTGCTCCTGTGCTTGCTGTAAGGTGAATTATAGATACATTATTTCTTGCCTGAGTAGAATATAAACATGTCAAAAAAATCTCAATAGAGTAGGATCAGAGGAAGCTGGCTGTGCGTGAAGAGTTTGAACCTGGCTGAGACTCCCTTTTAATTAATAACTTTTAAATGGAAACAAGGAAATTAATTTCATGTAAGCACTAGACTATCCTCTTCCATTTAGACAGCCCTGATGTTTTAAATGTCAACAACTAGACACTTGGATGAACCCCTGAAGACTACAGTGCTCTCTGAATTCTTTTAATTTACGTGTTTTAAAGCAACAGGAATTTCAGATCTAACACATACAATTAAGCTCTTGTTGGTAAAGAGGAGCTAATGGAAAATACATGCTCAAAAAAAAATGGTTAGATGGTATTTTATGAGAATAAGGTGTATCGTCTCGGGATTATTTGGAATTTGTTTAGGTTTCCCTATATGTGTTGGTCCTTTTGAAATCAGTTGAAAGGAAGAGAGAGATGTTCACCTGTACCTACCTCAGCAGGAGGGGGATTTTGAGGGAATAGGTGAAGAGCAGGACTATTTTACCTTTTCTGTTACTTTTAAGTAACAGTGCTATTAAACAGGTGAAGATAGGCACCTGAACATAAAACATTAAATACTGTCTAGGAGGCCTTTTGTTGTCCTGGGCCGTACTTCTGTGGTTCCCACTCCTGGATCAGACCCTGGGGGCCCATGCATCAGCTGTGTTGGCTTTGCAGTTCTTTGCCTCCCACATCTGGGGCTAGTGGTGTGTATGGCTTGTGAAAACCAAAGGTCAATTTTTACAGTTGGAACAAAGCATGTGGAAGAAAAAGCTTTTAAAAATATTTCTTATCTGGTATAAGGGCTTGCTCTTTCCTAAAGTAACCAACTAGACTGGATGTAATTTTTAGTTCTCTCCAAGAATATGGGTGTCTAATGCATGTTGTTCTAAACAAATGCTGATGCTTCTGAAAAGAATCATCTTAAGGAAGTTAGGTTTTCTTCCAATCTAAATGTTCCTGGTCATTGTCCAGGTCTGTGAGGGCGTTTCCCCCTCCCCATTGCTGAAATTGTGTGTGTTTCAAACTCTTCTATCTTTGCTTTTCCAGCAACTGCCTGTTTAAATAAATCTACTCCTTTATAAAATGAACACCATGACAGTAAACATGAAATAATTAAACTATAGTCAATAGTCACCAATCTGTAGTCACATCTACTGAAGTGCAGTTGTTAACCTTTGACTTCAGGGATTATGCAGAATATATTTAACACACACTGGAAGCTTTGATTATCTATAAATGGACAAGGGCTATAACTGATGGATTTTGGCTTTACAAAGGTCACATAGCTGAACTTCCAAGCCTGCAGTTCAGATGCTCCACTGCACAGCATTGCCTTAATTTCAGGGTCATCACCAAGAGATTAGTAAATGACACTATGGATGTTCATAGCACTTGAAAGAGTGCTTTTATATTACATTGCACGTTTTCTGGTTGATTCTTTAATGCTCTAAGAGTATTTAAACATGTTGTGAATCATGAGAGATAATTAGGGGCACTTGTCTAAACTGTTTTACAAATGGCATCTGTGTTCTCTCCTAACAATACAGAAGTTTGTCTTATGCCAGTCCAAGAGACGCAGCACACTGTCATCCTCCTCAACTGTGTTACTGAACGGTCCCCAAACTTTGATTATTCTGTATGATCTCTAAATGCTTCTAGATATAAAGAACAGCAATAGTGGGGTTTTGTTTCTTATTTTTAGGTGGTTATGTGTTTATTTTGCAGCTGACTCTTGGTGAGATTTGCAACTGCTGCTTGAATCCTTTTAGGTGGCTGTGCTGCACAAACATGCGAATTAGGCATAAAATACGGATTTAATCCAATATTATCTGCCTTTGGTTTTTTTTTCTTAGATGGTATCTTTCCAGGAAGATGCTGGATTCAGAATGAGTTGAGTCAATCAGTAATTACAGTAGTCTCTGAAACTCAAGTGAATATGTCAATATCACACAGAAATACGATGTATGAAATTTAATTCCAGGTATTGCTGTGGTTGAAAGGATGAGTCTGAAATTTAATGCACTAGAGTCCCAGGTAACCTCTTAAATAGTTTAGCTGAGTAGAGGCCATTCTGGGAGTAGGGGAATCCTGGTTAAAGAATGATTTCTGCAGAAATCAATCTGTAGAGTTAATTATAAAAGCTGTATCTCAAATAGAGCAGTTATTCTGTCCCTTGCCATAAGTAGCCTTTTTGAGCCAGCAGCAGGAGTAAAGAACCTGCAACACTGAAAACTGGTTAGGGAAAACCTGGAAGCTTTGTTGATATGGACAAGTCGTCAGTCATTCCCAGTGTCGCATATGGGTTCAGACATTCTCAGGTTTGAAATTTAATTCTTTGAGGAAAAAGAAGATATGGAAATTTTTTCATCTGAAAAGTCTCTGCGAAAGCAAGCAGTTAAATTGTTTAGCGGGGCTATGTTACTGGAAATCAGCTCTTCCTCAAGAGTAACATCATCCTTACTGTTTGTGAGTCCCCAGCCCATTCACACGGAAATTAATGTGAGGTTGAAGACTTAATGCGATGTTTAGAGCTCCCTTTTGATGGTGCAGTTAGGAAAAGCTGTGCATGCTCCGCAGGAGCCGGCTGGGTGACCTGTGTTAGTCTGGGTTTACAGGGGAGAGCTAAGGCAGCATTAGGGGATCATGGGTGTTTTTCTTCATGAAGCCTTTGCTTACAAGCCTGCCTTAATTCTTTTACTTTGAGGACATGCGTTGCTAAAAGTCTGTGTATCAAAGTGAAACATCTTTGTCCAGCATCTCGCAGGAGTTACCTGCAGTCCTGCAGCTTTATGCCTTGCGAGGTGGTGGGGGAAACAGGCCAGTCTATGGTGGGTTAAGATGAAAGAACAACAGTCCTCCATCACTACAGTTAAATGTTTAAAAAAAAAAAAAGAATAAAGACTGAGATGTCAGAATGGAAAAGTACTGCTGTGAAATGCTTGGAATAGTTGCCTGTGCTTCTATTTGCCTAGCAGAGCGCTGGAGGAAGTTTTCTTTGCCTTCTTGCTAAACACAGCGCTTGCCAATGGTAAATTAGCGAAAGATTTTGTTTATCTCGACTTGAAAACCTGGATCCTTGCTTGTAACTCTGGCTTCTGAGTTCTGTTTCCAAGAAGTACTTGCTTTGGGAGCCTGCGAAAGCTGTTTTGTAACAGCGTTTTGCATTTAAGATGTCTGAGAAGAGAGCTTAACCACAGGAGTGTTTCTGATCATACAAGCTGTAGGTGTTTAGAAAGCGACAGTGAAAATGCCCCAGAACAGCTCTTGAAAGGAAAGAGTGTTGCTCCAGCCTTTTGATGTGGCAGTCTGCTGTCACTTGCAGCTGGTTTTACTAGCTATATGTTGACTTTCTCATTCTTTAAAGCCTCCGTGAAGTTCATCTATAGACTTCTAACCCAACTGCAGTCAGTCTGAGAGGTTTAGAGAAATAGTTATGGATAAGAATTTCCATCAGGTTGGGTGTTTGCTTCTGCCAGCCAAAGCTGGAGGCCACTGCCCATGAGACTGATCACCTGCTGGGAAGCAGATTGCAGGAGCAGGGTAGACCTGTACCTCCCTGGTGTGGACACTCAGGACCTGTTCTCCCGTCTGTAAGGCAGGGCTCTTGCTCCGAGCTGGTGCTGGTTGCTTTTCTCCTGTGCTGTCCAAATAGTTCATCCTCGTTGGAAACGTCAGGAGGGCACCAGGCAGCGTCTCCGCCTGTGCTTTCCATGCTCCCTCTATACCTACCTTAGCACAGACGGCGTGTTTGGCATAGCTCATCGTCCCCTGCACAGTCAAGTGAGTGTTGCCCATTAAACAGACTCCAGATAATTCTTGGATTAAATTACATTTTTTATAAAAATAAATTGGCTCTTCTCATATTAACATCTTGTTTTAATAATTGCTGTTCCACATCCTTACATTCCAATTTTGAAATGCTCAGAGAGCAATTTGCTGCTTATAGATTTCTGATGAGGCAGATGGTTGCATATGCTGATCACACCTACTGACACAGACAGACAAAATACTAAAGCATAAGGAATCCCACGTAGAGGTTCCAAATAGCGCAAAAACTTTTGTTTTTGATGTTGCAGCATCTTAGAGAAACAAAAAATCCCCTCCAATCTGCCCCCTCAAATCAGCCAAACCCAAACGTGACCAGCAGTCTTTCTCCCCTCCTTTAGTCCCCACTTACTGCCAGTTCCTTGCTGTCTGCTGGACAAGGAGATAGCTTCGTTTTTCTTGCAGTAAAGACATAACATCGAACAATTGTCCCCTTTTTTCTTCTCTCTGAAAGACTGTCAGATTTTTTGGATGTACTAACTAGCAGATCTGTCTCCACACTGTTTAATTACAGGTGCCTGAAGCATTTTATTGGCATTTAGTCTAAATACTTATATTAAAAAAACTTAACACTTAGGTTGCAGTTTTGTGTCATGCAGGCTTGCTGTGAAGAACAGCCAGCACAGGACAGGAGTGGCCAACAATGAAACAAGATTAGAAACTCGAGCAGTTACTAATGCATAAGAAGAAGCAAAGATAGGAGAAAGGGATTCAATTCTGTAGAAAGACATATGTTAGTCTGTAAGGACCCTATGTTTTCACTGCAGGCACAGCATGATCTGTGGAGTGCAGTAGCAGAACAGCTTCCAGAACAGCCACAGAGTCCCTGAAACCCCCAAAGCTTCAGCACCTGAAGTCAGTGAAATGCAAAATGAAGCCACACAAATGGACACCAAAACAAATGGCACCAAGAGTCTTGCAGCTTCTACATGGACTGATACTATAATATCAGTCCTCAGCAACAAATGCAAATGCCTTTTCCATAGACTGGGAAGTTGATAAGGTAATTGCATGTACACAATATGCAAATAGTAAATACTTTGACACTTGTATGTGTCAACTGGAAAAGGTTGTGTTATTCCAGTAAAAGTGTGTATCTGTGGGTCGTTACAGTACTGTAACAACAAGAGTAAATATCTCTGCAGAGGTGGCTGCAGTCACTCTGTGTGTAACTTGAAGGAAAGTGCTCAAAGCACCTTTTATACATTGGAACAAAGTGTTGGAAATCAAAGCAAACTTTTCCTTCTTCTTTTGGTGCATCAGCCTCCGTACGCTTGCTGGTCACTGCCATTATAGCTGGAGAAAGTACAAAACAACCTTCTGTATGTTTTGCTTCCAGGCATTTCAGTTCATCAGAGTCTGCAGAGTGCTTTTTGCTGTATTGAAGGGCATAGAGGGTTAGCACATGCAGACATGTGGATGCAAACCGGGGATTGGATGTAACTGGAAGCGACTTAAATGTCTTGCTTATGAACATTTTTTTCCACTCGGAGCAAAATGCAATTAGGCGCAGGGAAGGAGACATGAGTAGGGTGAATGCTGGAGGTAACTTTGGCATCTGGCATATGTAAAATTAAATTACGAGCAGCTTCTTACAAACAGCCAAGTAAGCAAGCTAAGCTTTCTTTAGTACAGAAATATATGGGCATTGAAATCCCACCTGGATGAGGGGAGAGTCCTGGCTGGGTGCAGCTGGTGTGGCAGCTTTGGTGGCAAGGTCGTGAATTCATTTGTTGACCGTTTGGAAAGCTGTGATCTGAGAATCATGTTTTTGCTCCCACCTTACAACTAGCCCTCCGTATCACAGGAGCGCTCTGTGAGGCAAGCAATAAAATAGAGCAAATGAAGGGCACTGCGTGGTGCGATTCCCAGTTTTGGCAGGTGGAAGAAGAGACTTCTTCCACTCAGGCTTGAGCTGAGGTTGCTCCAAAAGGCGAAGCTGAGATCACTGCTTCTGCCCTTGCTCACTCTCGGACCTTCTTCCCAAAGCAAACTTGATCCTGCAGTGTGTTTGATGAGCTCCCTTTCATGTACCCCAGAATATAAATGATTTTCACATCCCACCTGGGGCTTGATTTGTGCATGTCCCTTTTTCCTCCGCACCTGAGATGATAGCTGATGGGTGGGTGCTTGGTTTATCAGGTTTTTTTCCCTCCCACAAATGCGAAGTATCATGGATTTGAAGGCCGTGGAGCTGCTTTCCAACTCTTTACCCAAATGCCACAAGAAAGCTGGTAGATCAAGATCTTTATTTAAAAACAACAAAGTGAGTTATTTTAGAACTGCAGATATTTTGGTTGTAAACAAATGATGAGTAGTGAGGAGAGAGAGGGAAGAGGACTGCGTGTTTTAGAGCTTCTGAAACTGGAGAACTCCTCCTTGTTGTGGCACCGTAGCATCCTAAAACCAACACTAAGGAAACAGAGCAAAGTTAAACCAGCTGCAGAAAGCACGGTCTCCTGTAAAGAGGAAAAATTCCCTATCGGAAAGACTGAGGCAAAAAATAAGAAGTGCTTATAGCTATTGAAATGGAGAATTTTGTGACTTACAGATGTTGTGTGCTCTGAGACTATATTAAGACATAACAGGTAGGGATTGAAATGCGAAAGAAGTAGGCAATCGTTTTCTTCACCCAAGTGATGTTTCTTCCTTTGACCATGCCAGCCAAGTGTTCAAAACTGTTCTTTGTCAGACCACTGCCACCTATAAGAGCTTTCTTCTAATCTCTGTCAGTCTTTCAGATAAGGTGGTATAAAGGTGAGGCTGGAAGCCATCCTAAATTAAGCCTAAAAAAATTAATTCTGGGAGACCCAGTGGCTTTAACTTACCCACAATTGTATCTAAGGTTAAGGTGTGTTCTGTCCTGGAGTGGCTGTGCTTTTTGAGACAGCTTCTGGGCAAAGCAGCTGCAGTCTTGTAACCTGGCTAGAAGTCACTCTTCAGGGAAGTATAAATAGGGAAAATTAAAGGGGGAAGAAAAAAAAAAAAAGGCAGGTTCTTCCCATCAAAGACATGAGAAGAGGTTTTGAGGTAAGGATTGAGACATCAATTGCAAATCTTTAGAATCCCAAGCCTCCCCGATCTCAGGGCGTGCGTTGCCAGGTCCTGGCTGCTCCAGGAAGCTGTGAGGTGGAGGAGAGCGACTCCAAGTAACTCGCTGGAACCACGGTATCGAGCGTTGGGCTGTCTGACTTGAACATTGCAATTGCTACATGAAACAAAGCACCGATAAAAATAGTGTGTTTTCTTGCCATGCTTCATTTCCTTCTGGATAGTCTCGAAACGTCCCTGTTTGATTCTTTTCTTTGTACGACTTCAGTGAGTCATTGTGATCACGGTGCTCTGGCAGCATTTTGAAAAGCTCTGAAATACAGAAAATTTCCCTGAAATTGCTAAATGTTTTACATGGAAGTGGCTACATTTCAGGTAGTCTGGTCATGTTCTTCCTATTTTTTTGAACCACACACACATATATATATCTCTCCTTCCTGTAAGAGTTACTCATATTTTAAATTAATTGCCCAGTGATTCATGTTTTTTGGAGAAGCAATAGTGTACTTTGATCAGTTCCTTCCCCTCCCCCCTAAGTGTTCATTTTTTAGATAATAAACAAATCAATGGTCCTGCTACATACACACACTGTTTAAGATCCAGCCTCTCTGTCCTTTTCCCATGTCACTCTAAGCATCTGCTGGAAAATAAGTCGGTCACTCTGTACTGGGTAGCAGGCATCCTGTAGGGGTGTATTTACTCAGAAAATGTCCAGGGTTTTGTCAGTAGTCCCGGGGACATCACCCCACGCAGAGGTGTGAGGCGTGTCCAGCACAACTTCCCCACAGAAGTGCTGAGCTGTATGTATTTGCCAGAATGAAGGGTCTCATCACCCCTGCTAAAACTGAATGTTGGAACCACTTTGCACATGGAGATAGAGTATGTGCTACAAAAAAGGACTGGTGAGCTGTATCTGCTGTCTTGAATTTCTTCCTGAGCGCACACATACCTGCATGGGTTTCCTGGGCTGTAGTTTTGTCTTTAGTTCCGCAGTGACGCTTGATAGCCTTCGATTTCCCCACCAGGTTGTCCTCATCTCTGGCACTGCTGGCTGCCTTCTAAATAGTGAGACACATCTGCTTGTAAGGGAGATCTTACATGCTAGTTTTGCTTGGCCGTTTTCTTTTTAAATACATTTACCTTGGCCATGTGTCTTTGCTGTTGTAATGTACAAAAAAAATTCTTCTTTTCAGTCAGACAAGCTGTCTGTTAGGAGCACGGTGGTGCAGGTTCTGCCTCCTACATTGGGATTTGGTGACAGTGCCCTGTTTGAGTTTCTTCAGCGCTTGCAGAGCCCTCTATCTGTGACAGCTCTTCCATTACGTGTGAAGAGTTGCTTAACGTGGGCATCTGGCTTGGACATGTGCTGTTGACGAAGATTAATTGCTCAGACAGCAGCCGCTGCTGTCCAGACATACATCACGCAGGTACACAGGCCATATGTTCTTTTGGCATTAATGCTGACCTGTCTCAGTGCTTAAAGGATGTTTTCATATCTGGTATTAGCCAAGGCAGCTAGAAGAGAGCAGGAGAAAATGTCCTGAGCGTTGGTATCGCTATCTTCTCTGTTTTGGTAGTTACACATACTAGCAGGATAAAAGCTGAGAGCAGATTGCTGGAGCATTGTCTGGTTTACGCATTTTGTTTCCAGGACAATTGTTATTTGGATTCATCTTCATAAAACTTTGGATATCTAGGTTTTGATTGATAGATCGATTGATAGATTCATTACATCAGTCGGGCTGGGGCAAGAAATGGCAGTAAGTAGACTTAAGAAGCGGGGCTCTTGAGCAGAGGACAGATTTCCTTTTCTAAAACCTCTGTTTTTGTTTGATTTTAAATGTTTAAACATAGTTTTCTTGGGTGCTGCAAGGCTGTTTTTGGGGCTTTCAGGATATGAGAACCATGATCTTAACAGACAGCGTGAGTGAGGGTAGCAGAGGACCATGGCTGGCAGCAGGTTTCTGCGTGAGGGGTTGTCCTGGTGACTGCAGCTGCCTGTGCAGAAGGTGTGACTTCAGGGGCTGCTTTGAGGAGAGGGAAGCGGCAGAGGACCCCGCATCGGTTGCGAAGGACAGGGGCACTGTTGTTATTGCCAGGGTTCAAAGGCATGTTTCATCCCCGCAGGTCTCCTGAACAGTTTGCCGCTCATGCCAAATTTTCTCGCGTTTGTCTGTGTTATCAAACCCGTCGAGCTCATTTTGATTTGTGACCCAGGCTTGCAGCCTCCGTCTCCGGAGGCAGGATGGTAGCATGGAGAGCAGTATAGCTTTTCTGTGGGTTTCCCTCGGTCAGTGCTAATTTCCAGCATCCCTTGGGTGAAACAGCCTGCTTCGCCTGCCTGATGCATTCAGTGCCAGTGTGATATGTTTGACATCACTATCATTTCCATGTTTAGTGAGTTATATATTTTTTTAAATGCTTTGCGATACTTTAAAATGAAGCAGGTAGAGAAAGCAGATTTTGGAAAACCAGGAACATCTGGTGCTTGCATGTTTTGTTTGGCAACTTTTGAAATTAATATGGTCCTAAAGTAGAGAAGAAAAATTACATGTTAAACTTATAACTTCATTAGCTTTGGCTCTAAGGTGCTTGAAAACAAGGTTAGGGTTGTCTGGTCAGTCTGACTCTGGATGGTTTCTCCTGCCTGGTGTGTTTCCACGTCATTCTGCTGGAGCATAGTGCAGCAAGAGCAGGAGCAGGCTTTTGAGATTGCTTTCTTCTCACACCCAAGGAGGCTTTTTTGGTCATTTAACTGACCAATTAGTTGGCACAGTATAAACAAGCAGTATGTGTAGCATTTGTTCTGCTTAGAAAATCAAGGATCTGGAGTACGTTANAGTCTTNGGATTTGAAGAAAATTAGTAGGGGGGTGTTCAGGAGGAGCATCAAATAGTATCCTCTCCTCCCGTTCCTTGGGTAATCTGGCTCTTCCACAGCCATAACAGAAATCTTAAGGTACTGTAGCAATTACTGGCAAGATACGGAGTAAAGCTTTAAGGAAAAGAAGATAAATACAAAATTATCTTTAATTTTTGTATTTGTATATTGTTTCTACTTCAGATTGTGTAAGCTTAATCCTTTTTTGACCTTTTTTCTCAGGTTCTGGCAAGTAGCTTAGGAAATGCAGCCTCCAGTGTATAAATGTCATCCTGTCTAAAATATTTAACAACACAACCTGCACTGAGAAAGCAACACCTTTTTAACATGAGCTGTTAAAGAAAGGTGAAGCTAGTTTGTGTGAATACTTGCCAAGTGTTCTTGCATGTAATAACTAACCATAATAAATGTGGAAGCAGGTATGAGTTGGATATGAGAGCAACAGGATAAACACTGTTGTGTTTAAACATTAAGTTTCTGAAAACGTATTAAACTTGCTTTGTTTCTGTTGAGTTCATTGGATAAACATATGGAAACTAATTGTTTCCTTAAGGGTATGTTTTAAAAATCCAGAGGTGTTTTACAGGTCATTAATGCTGCACTGGCTCTGGCTGCTAAACCCCAAAGCAAGCTGGCTCAAGAAAACATGGATCTCTTCAAAGAGCAGTGGGAGAAGCAAGTCCGCGTGCTGACGGATGCTGTCGATGACATCACGTCCATTGATGACTTCCTGGCTGTGTCAGGTAATCAGGGGTTCAATCTCAGAAATAATCAGTTCTCATAACTGAGCTTATTCCTGGAAACGGGCGGTTTCTGCATGTGTTCTGCAGTCTTCTTGGGTTTTTGGAAGGGGTGGTGTTGGTACGCTTCACCTGGCAGGCATCGTCTTCTGCCAAGCGAGGTGCGAAAATAGAGCAGGAGATCTTGGCACAAGGAGAAGAGGTATTTTTATAGTGTGAAAAAAGCGATAGTTTAGTTCAGCAGGTACTCTAGAAACCTGTCGTTGCACTTACAGTGCGTACATGCATAAATGTATATATTTACATGTCAGTAGACAGATCAGTTTAAACATAACGAAAGACACTTTATGTCTGAAGATTTTGAATTGCTAGCTGAGCTACCGATGAATTACCATCTAGCTGCTGCAGACAAACCTCGCTGGTAACACTGGGGGAAGTAGAATGTGTTCAAGTTACAAACTAGCAAAACAGATGATCCCTCATTTCACCTTAGGCTCTTCCTATGTAAACAAAAATGAATATCAAATCGTGGTTGTGCAAGTGAGTTAAAATAAAACTGCTCCTACAAAAATTGTTCTGTGAATATTTTTAACCATGTCAACTTCAGTAAATTTTTTTAAAGTTTTTAAAAAAGATTGGATAAATTTTAATCGATTAATAATTCCATTTGGCAATGTGCTTGCCAAGGTAATCTGTTTTATCAGCATCATTGATAAAGACCCAGTGTTAGCTGCTGTGACCTAGAAACAAGGGGGGTGTTTTTATTTCCACATCCTGTAATTCTGCTCTGGTCAGATGATACGGTGATACAGCCACGTGAATTGTGTCTGCAATAGCGTTCACAAATTACCACTACAAACTGAGGGTTTAGTTTTCCTGGTGTGAACGGGCTTGGGCATCTCAAGTGACCTAAAAGCTCTGGTTGTAAAGAGGCGTTTTGCAGGGAGACGTGTGGCATCAGAAGTACCAGGTGAGCAGATGCGGGAACTGTAGACAAAACCTTGCAGGTCTGAATTGAAAGACCATGGTTTGTTTTTTTTATTTTAATATTAATAACGTTTCTATGGTGAGTCACCTGCATTATCATACGTGTTGTACTGTGGTTCCCTGGGTTCTGAATACGAATTTTCTTTGCGATGAGTTAGCATAAACTTATTAGGCAATTGAATGTCCTACTTCTTTGTATCTGTCTGCGTGGTTGTTGTTGCAGCCGTAGCTGAAATTGCACAGCTGCGAGGAGCCTATTTCTGGGGAAATATATTTAGAGAGAATTGTATGCTGAAGTCCGCAGCTCAACTTGGAGTTTGCCCACAAGTGTACAAAACATTTTAAAGAGAAAAAGCTCTTAGTCTGTGAAAACGCAGTCGGTATAAAGCTGCCTTACTGTATTTCACTTACAGGTGTGGCTCAGAACGGGTCGAGCCACTGGAACTGAGTGGTCTCCATCCTCGTATAGGTGATTGGAGGAGATGGGTACTCTGCTCGTAGGGTGACAGGTTATGATGCTGGCCCACTGCTGAGTTGCTCGGAAGGGGCCTTCAAGGGCTTGGCAGTAGGCAGGGAACATTTCTTTGATGAGGCAGTGGCGGGCTGACTCAGGAGAGAGTTCACCTCGAGTGCGTGCTTGCCACCCAAAATGAAGCTGAGGAAATGCTGTAGTTTAACACTGCTTCAGATGCTCGAGAGCATTCAGCAATTATTTGTATGTGCTGTGCTATCAGAGAGAGGTTAGAAAAATATTAAAGCAATAAATATTGCTATAAATATTATTTGTTTGAACTTTGATAAATGTTTTCCATATAAATGCCACAACTCCAGTTCATCTGCTAAAAGTCTGAACATCTCTTTGGATAAAATTGTGACTACTATGATTGATACCAGGTTCCGTTTGGGGTTATTAGGATGTTTGTGTGTAGTAGGGTTTGATCAGTTACGAGCTGGGATGTAAGCAGAATTTAAAAGTGCCCTTGTGGGTCTGTGTGTGTGTATAGTAGCACATTCCTACAATGTGGCGTGCTGTCCATCACGAAGCGTATGCTTCATTGTTCAGCTTATGCTACAGAATTGTATTAATTATGCACAAGTAAAGGCTTGATGGAAGAGATGTTGGGGTTAGATAATACCAGAATACCATACAAGAATAAGGATACTTAAATGCAGTGTTGCGGATAAGCTTGTAGGTTAGAATATTTTGTGAAGGGCTTAGCATGTGAAAGGCCCTGTTGAGTTAGGACAACGGTCTGGCGGTGGCCAGTTGTCAGTGTGTGGGAGATTAACAGCAGAGGAGTTCTTTAGACTGAAGATCTTTCCTACACACTTCCCAACCATGAGTAATTTGTGGCTCAGGGAGCTCCAGAATCAGGGGTTCTCTCTACTGAACTGGCCTTGACAGATTTTTCCCATTTAAGCATATGTTAGTTGCTCTTTTGACCAGTATAAACCGCTGGTATCTCCATCATCCTGTGCAAAGTTCACAGCTTAACTGTGCTCTGTGCGGAGAACCTCCTCAGTTTTGCATTCTCGCCGATTTGCTTCGTTTGGTGCTCCTAGTTGTAGTAGAAGATGGTGAAGAGGTTTTTTCCCTCTTGGCTTTCTTTGTGCTGTTTGTAAATGTACAGGCTTCTGTCACACACTCAGTCAGTCATCTCTGTCTCGACTGCAGAGTCTTTGCCTGTTTCATTATTCCTCATTTCAAAGCTCTTGTGTACCTTCTGCAATTTTTATCCCTCTTGTCAGTGCCTTCCCTAAGCACTCTGGCTGTGTTTCTGTGCCCACTATCTCTGTTCTTTAGAGCAGCTGATGATAGCACTGTGTAATTGTCAAATTCAATGTTCTGAAATTACCTGAATCTCCTTTGAAACCCTCTAAAAAAATAATTCCATTTGCTGCCTTCTGTTCCTGTGCCACTGACAGGGGTTTACGCAAGAGACTGCCCGTCACAGCAGAGCTATTTCGTCTTAAGAGCCTCCAGATGAATATTGCCTAGGCCAGATAATTGTCCTTCTTCATTACAAGATGAATACTGTATCTACAAGTATGAACACTCAAGTAGTTGTTCCATAACCATGTCTGCTGGCACTGCAGCTTGATGCGGTTCCTCCAGTGTCCCCATCAAGAAAGGGTCTGCCATGGAAATTGTTCTAAGACTTTCCATAGGAGACGCAGCAGAGAAGCAGAATTACATTTGTGCATCTGTGGCTTTGTCTCCTGGCTGTTGCTCTTAGGTTTTGATCTCCTGCAGCCCCTAGAGTCCCTCTCAGACTTCTTGGGATGTTTGGAAAATGATTTCTTACTCCCCATAATGGGCACGTGGGTGGAGGTAGAATGTGTTTGGTGGGGGTGGATTGAGGATTGACAGTCATGGGCAGCTTCTAATTCCACCGGCTTTTCATGGCTTTATGTATTTCCTTGTTTGATCTAAAAATCACTTTTATTGGAAAAATGTCTTTCCTCTTACCTGGTTGCCAAAGCACACCATTTTTTCCCTGTAGTTATTTCAGTAGGACAAGATCCCTTTGCCATTGCCTGTGTTACAGTCTGTGCTATGTTCTGTCGCTGTGAGGTGTTTCTCCTGCTCAGCAGCAGGAAGGCTGTAAGCGTTGATGCAGGACGGCATCACCACGCACCCGAAGGTGCGTCAGCGTTTCTTGGGCTCTGCCACCCAAGCCTCAGCAGATGGCATTTTGTGCCAGACACTTGTGGTCTGTGTGCCTGTAGGACAGGTAGCAGTGTGTCTATATGCAAGCACACAGCACAGTGTCAAATCTGATTTGTTATCATGCAGCTGGAGAGTATAAGCAGAGGGAATGCACCTGACAGCCCCGTACTTCCTCGGGGCCCCTTGCAGACTGCCCCGTGGGGGGTTAGCTCTCCGCAGAAGGGTTTGTCTGGCCACTTTGCATCTGCGAAAGACATTTAGTGATCAGCAGGCATTTAAATATTCATCCTCATTTTGTCCATACCTTTTATTAGAGTTCGTATAATTCAAAGAGTCTTTTAAATGGTCTGTGGCTAAATTTATTCGTTAAAGAATTCAAGCAATAAGCAGTCTGTGTTTTGGCCTGATGCTGATGCTTTTTGTTTTACGGTTGCAACTTGCAGGGATGTCTGTCTCTTGCCTTAAATACTGAAAGTCTGCGTGCTCTCTGCTGCAGCTCTTGCACCTTGGCTGCCTGCTCACCGACTTGTCAAATCACTAATGAACCTGCGCGTCTCTCTCTTAGGGCCACATTCTGCCCTCAGCTGAACTTGTTCAGGCTGAGTTGCTTCAGAGGTATTGCACAAGTGTATTTTTCGTCCAGGTTGCTTACAGAAGTCTTGCACTGTTGCACCTGGCTCTGTTAATTTTATATAAATTCAGTGGAACTCTTCCAGCAGCCATCCTTTCAGCCAGTTTATACAGATCCTCTATCAGTCAACTCTGTGTGCTTCTCGTCTCTACCAACTCTTGCAAAATGGCTCCTTTACTACCTGCATAGGGAATAAAAGCCACTTCAGTGGCATGGATTGGCAGTGCAGCATGATTAAGTCAATGGTAAGTAATGCTGGAAAGCATTTTAAGGACAGAGCAGAAATGTTTCCAAGCTGGTTTCTTACCAAGCAGCCCAAATGCCGATGTTGGATGACAATGTCAGAGCTTTGGTACTGGTATAGTAAAGAGGTCTCTAGTAGAGTTTGGAAGACCTTTTGGGTAGGTTTCCCCAGATGAGGATCCCAACCTCTTTAGGCATCTTAAGAAAACTCTTAGGCTTTTTTACTCATTTTGGGCCTCTTCAACTTGATAAATGGGGGAAAATACCTCTGTATAAAAAAGAGAACATATATTATAAAATTAAATTGCAAACAGAGGTCTTGGCTTTATTTTCTGTTCTAAAGAGGCAATGAGTACTCTTGTCACTGGAACGCTTTCTGCATAAATCACGGCATATGTTATGTGTCTTAAATTCGAATGGAGGGCTAACAGTTTAATGTTCTCTGATGGTATGTGTGTGGTTGTAGGAAAAGACTATGTAGGAAGCTAGAAACGTGCAACAAGTGCCCCAGTCTATTAGAGCGTGGGGTGGATTAGGTGTGGCCCTGGGGAGGGTGCCTCCTCACCCCACGCACGAATGGGAATGGCGGGGGAGTGGCTTGCGGGTATTTGGAGTAAGGGCTTTGGCAGTCCAGGGGAGGAATATGGAAAAAAACACACTGGGGGAGAATTCAGCTGAACTCAGCTCTTCTGTTGGTGAAATCGAGTACAAACAGGGGCAAGAAGTGTGGATGCCAGTAGGTGGAAGGACTGGGGTTTTTTTGACACCTGGTTTGGAAGGGCAGCTGTTTACTGGTCATAGCAAGCTTAAAAATTAATACTTCACAGCATCTCACTGGAGGTTTTATAGAGCAAGTCACAAACTGAGAAATTGCAATGCTGATGACGGCAAGAGAAAAGAAGATATTACCATCTAAATTCTCCTTCTTTTACCACCAGAGAATCATATTTTAGAAGACGTAAACAAATGTGTCATTGCTCTCCAAGAAAAAGATGTTGATGGTTTAGACCGCACAGCTGGTGCGATTCGAGGACGTGCTGCTAGAGTCATTCATGTTGTCACTTCTGAAATGGATAACTACGAACCTGGAGTCTACACTGAGAAGGTGCTGGAAGCGACAAAGTTACTGTCCAACACAGGTAAGAGTCGGTTACTCCCAAGATCCCTGAATTCGTCTTGTTTACAGCCTTACAAGCGACCAGGTACTAATGTACCTGTGAAATCCATTAAAGATTCCATTTACATACTATAATGAAAATTAGTGGGAATTATTTGCAGAGCTGTTGCAAAATGAGAAATGTAATTTTGCTGTGTTGACTGGCTTAAAACTCAGCAGTGCACAAGGTCTCCTTGAATGTGCTTGCTGTCACTGTCTGAGCTGCAGAGAGCTAAACACCAGGGAATGAGTCCCAAATTGTGAGTCAGGGCTGGAAAGTTAGGCCGATCGTCTTGTGGTATTGTACCAGGCTCTGCAAGTGTTCAGGATCCGGAAAGATTTCTGCCACGTTGGCCCAGCAGAATATGTTTTGGGTACTTTAGGATAAATATTGTAAAGTATCTTTATAATTGTTAAGCAAACATTGTAGGTCATAGCCCCCCACCCTAAATGATAAATTAGGGTGTTTCCTGTGAACTACCTGGTAACATCCATATAGGGTAAGGAATGGTTCTGGTTGCTTCAGTGAGTGCTCTGCCAACCATTAGGTGTTGGTTTTGCTTTAATTACAACTTTGATGAAGAATCAAGAGTGACACTGAAGAAGCGAACAGACTGTAAATGGTTCTGTGATGTTCTTCCTGGGGTGCAGTGAGTCACTGAAGTACAGCAGCGCAACCTGCCCTCTTGTAGTGCCTTGTTAAACTTGAGCTTCGTAGTGGTAATATTTGGGGGGGGATTTTCCCCAAAATTATGTGCATCTGCAGGAAACATTAAACAAATGCTTAGTATTTTATCGTGTAATTTCTAACTGCTTCCGCAGGTGTTTTCTCCTTGTCCAGTAGAAGGATGTGATAACTTTTCACTGTCTTTAAGGAGAATAAAAAAATAACAGAGTAAACAGAAAGTGAAGAGGACTGAGACTGGGGCTACAGTATTGGTGTCCTTCTATAACAAATGTTTTGAATTGAAATGGAACCATGCAGAGTTCCCAGCCATAGTTAACAACGAAGCACACGCATGTCTTTCCCAGGAGTGTGTAGCAGAAAATGGCCCTGGGATGGGGGCTGACTGTTCCTTTGTGTTCCTAATGCAGTTATGCCGCGGTTTACTGAGCAAGTAGAAGCCGCTGTGGAAGCACTGAGTTCAGACCCTGCTCAGCCAATGGATGAGAACGAATTTATCGATGCTTCACGACTGGTGTATGATGGAATACGAGATATCAGAAAAGCTGTACTGATGATCCGGGTGAGTATAACTTACTTAAAGAGCGTTCTGTTTTTCTGCTTGTCTTCCCCTACCCTTATTGAACTGACTTGCATCAGTTTTATTGAGAGCAGACAGCGTAAGGTTTTCGTTCAGCTCATATTAACATTCTGAGTCTTAAAAACTGCTCATCACTCTGTGAAGTACTTCAGAAGTACGTTTTGATTCAAACTCATTAGACAGATCTGAGCATCAGCGGTAGCCAGAGTTGTGATGGTAAATACCCTTCACGCATCTTTTGTAATATCATGTTAGCGCCTTGGTTGTTAATGTGCTAAAAATCAGTGACCTTTGATCTGGAAACAGCAAGTGGATTCTTTACTATAGATGCTTTTTGATGGTTTGAGAGATTAGAAATGAAACCTGATGGCTCTTTATTAAGTAAATTTTGAGAATTAATGCTAGTTAGTCAAAAGCAGGTTTAGATGAGTTCAGTCTGTAGTTCGTAGAGCATGTAATTCGTTAATTGGCTAATCTTGGTAAACAGGGACCCGTTCACAGAGGCTTTGTCTCTTCTGTGCTTGCGTGTTTTGGGTGTGGTGAGTGTGACTTGGAAGTCCTAATTTCTGGTAGATCAAGCAGCATTAGACTGGTAGGAGGCGTGCGGGGAAGATGCAGAAGGGCTCTTGCAGTTGATTGAAGGGATGCAGAAAAGAAAGTTCTGGTTGAGGCTGACCTGTGGGCATAGTTCTTGAATCTCAGCGTGGTAAAAATGGGCAGGAGCCAGACACAGCAAAAACAAATGTGGGGGTTACATTCCTTTTTTTCTTTTTCCCATGTACCCCTCTGACGCAGACATAAATGCCTTGCAGAGAAACTGTCTTCATCTTTCAGAACGGTAACCATGGCAGATGCTTTTTGGTAATAAGTAAATTGAGGGCATACAGCCCCAGAATATATGTGATTATAGTAACCATTGCAATAGTATCTTCCATGCTTGCTACTTAAAGCAAAGAATCAGATGGAAAATCAGGAGGAAAGCTGACAAGCACATATGTGCTCTCCATACAGTTTTTTTCAAACTTAACCTTAGGATTTATAGACAGCCAATGTTAGATGAAGATATCAGTGCTTTCCTGCTATGCAGACAAACTAATTTGATTCACCCCCTGCTAAAGTCCTTGTTATTCGGGACAGGACAGCATGAGTGCCAATTCCACGTCGTCAGTAATTAGCCGAGCTGGCGATGCCAGGAGTCCTGACGTTTCCCCTTGCGCCGCGTCTGTAATGTCAGGGTGCCACGGCTTTATTGCAGCTGCCAGTAGCTAACGGCAGCTCACTGGTGACACATCAGCGACCTGTAAAAAAAGTTAAAATGTTAGTATGTGTTCTCCAAAGGGCTGTAAGGTCTAGAGTGTATTTAGGAGGAGAGAGTCATCCAAATGGAGATGCCAGGCCACTGCTTCTCCAGGGCTTTGTCTCACGCTGGACCACGGGACTAACCCCGCTGTCTGGGGGATGCTCCTAAGCTCGACTGGGAACACGAGCTGTTTCACTTGAAGCTTTGTCCAGTGGCACTTGTTCTCTACAGGAACCAGAAGGAAAAGTCACTCGAACACCTACCTTTTGTGTCTATGCAGTGTATTTTCAAAACGAAAATCTTGCTGTGTCTGTGGGTTAGTGAAGTAAAGCCCTTTTCTCCCTGATCCCCAGGCAATCTCTCATCACCCCCAGAGGAGTTATTGCCCTTGATGACAGGTTGAAATGCAGAATTACACTTCATATGCCCCAGACTGTTTGGGCCATAGAATGGATGGGCAGAGAAGTGGGTCTGAGAATCCTGAACGGTTTCTAAAGATGCAGCAGAAGAGTTTTCTCTTTTTTTTTTTTTTCCTAATTTTTAAAATATTGATACACTGAGCTACTTATTAGTGTATGTCCTTACGCTGATTTTGTGGATATAGTCTGTTCTTCAAGGCACAGAGAGGAGATGGCGCTGAAATACCCTAGGTCTTGATTGTCAACATAACTGTCTTTGCTTTTTTGGCAACTATTTTGTGTCTCCGTCTTTATTTTAAGTGTATCGCAAGATGTCTGTATTGGAAAACAAGCTTGTAAGATTCAAATCATGCAAAAGAAATCTGAAGAAGAAGGGGGACTTTATTTGCATCTTATCTGTTAATCACAATTTGTTGCGTTTATCAGTGAAGTTCTTTGTTGATGCATCTCTGCAAAATTGTCATGAAGTGCCACTCTAGGCAAAGATGTAGTATTTTGACAAACATGCTGTTTAAACTTGATAAGCTTTATAAAAAGTTTGCCAGCTATAGACTGGCAGTAGCAAAAATAAATCCTAGGCAAGCAGAACTAGGTCAGATGTGTTTAGCCTACAGCATAAAAGCTGGCCCTTACTAGCTAAAAATTTTCAGCTTTTCCTGGGGGATAAGAATAAATTTCGATGTATTTTATCTGTTGTTAATTTAGTCGATGCTTTGATTCATAATTGTGCTAAAGACGATGTCTGTGGTTTTGAACCAGTCCTTAAAGCTGTGTGCAATTCTAGCTTCAGAATCTCAAGTGGAGCTTTTACATTTAACCAACTCGCAAAAATACTGTTCGTTTTGCAAAAACTTTTTTTCTGCGTTTCACATTCTGAGTGCATTTGTGTCCTGACAAATCTCAGATGTTTAGTTACCGGTATGTAATTTTGGGGATCCCTGTGGTGTTTAACGTGAGCAGACAAGCATATATAATCAGATGTGTTCACAAGCTGGATACAGTCCCTTTTTGTTGAAAACATGGAATAATTTTTACCTTCACTTATTTCCATTCTCTCTGCCTGAAAAACAATATTCTTGTTGATTTGTAGAGCCATTAAATCTTTTGTTTGACTCTGAATTACTCTTTCCTCAGACTCCTGAAGAGTTGGATGATTCTGACTTTGAGACTGAGGATTTTGATGTCCGAAGCAGAACAAGTATTCAGACTGAAGATGACCAGCTCATTGCTGGACAAAGTGCGAGGGTAAGGACGAAATCTGAGCATTATGAAACTCTGACCTTTCTTCAAGAAACAGTTCAGCTCGCTTTGAAAATCCAGGTTAAATTTTGGGGGGATGGTGGTGAAAACGTTGGACCAGAAAACTGGCATTATTTTGTTTCCAGTTTTCTTCTGAAAAGGACGTTAAGTGAAATGCAGCATGTGGTGGTCTGATGGACATCAGAAATGTCTGTATTTTATTTTGGATGTTCTGAAAGATCAAAATCCTTTCAATACCGATGAACTACTTTATACTTTGACATCGCAGGCATTGTAGGCACTGCTGTTTAATTAGGTGGGCTCGTGCAGGGAGATACGGGGCGAATTGTACTAATGTCATCTTCAATGGGCAAATAGGAAGTTTGTGGGCAAGAAATAGAGAGCTCTGTAGTTCAGGCATTTTTTACAAAATGGCTTCTCATGCGCGTGTTGGTGTGCATTTGGCCACTGAGCGTTTCATCAAGACAATGTTGAGAGGAGCTCAAAAATGAAATCGTTTAAAAAACTGCATTTCCTATGACTGCTAAAAATGAAAGCATTGATAGGCAATATATAATCATGAATAGGTGAAAACTTAAAACAGTACATTAAAGAAAAAACAGGCCTTACCTAGTGTTTTTATCTGACATGACCCCTTCTGGATCGATAACAATTTACGCTCTTGGGAAAGTGCCATGAAAGACTTCTTGTGAACACTCTTCTAGCCTGAAACCAGGCAAGAAGTAGCTAGGCCTTATTTATCAAACTTCTGCCACGTTGGCTTTGGAATTATACTGAGAGTATTTTTTATGCCTGGTGCAGACACTCTCTATTCCTGTATCCCTCTCTTCCCTTTTATTTAAATGCAGACATTAGCATGGCTGCTGCCAGAGGCTTTTTTGTACTGAGGACTCCTTTCGACCTGCTCCTGGAGGCATGAATGCTCCTACTATTTATGAAGGCAAGGGCACTGAGTCTCATATGGGCTGTAAATATAGCCTAATAGATTTTATTCAGGAGTAGGCTCATACTCTTTATTTTCACTTACTCTTTCCTCAGTATGCATGTTTCAAAATAGTACATCTAGCTTTTTGCATGAAAGAGTATTTCTTCTGTGCATTGCAACACTGAAAGATACCCAAGTAGAATTTCCTTTTAAAACTCTTCAATTTTGTAGAAAAGGCGAGTCCCTCCTCTTCATGCGGATTTTCTTTGACGGATGGTAATATCTGGCAAACTTGTTCCGTGTCTAACAGTTTTATCATGCAAATGCCCGTGTTTCAGATGTCAACTTGTCTTTCTGGGCACTCTTTCTTAAGAAAGACCGTAAACTTTGGTTCAAAATGGAACAAAACGGTTCTGTAAAGACTCTGGGTAGAGGAAGGCTATTAAAGTTTTATCCCTCATCTACACGACTTAAATTGGTTATTAGTGGAATGTTCCAAAAAGCCTTCTACAAGCGGTGGCATAATGCAATGTGAGAAAACTCTCTCTTTCAGGCTATCATGGCTCAGCTCCCTCAAGAGCAAAAAGCTAAGATTGCTGAGCAAGTCGCAAGCTTCCAGGAAGAAAAGAGTAAATTGGATGCTGAAGTATCAAAATGGGATGACAGCGGTAATGATATAATAGTTCTGGCAAAACAAATGTGTATGATTATGATGGAAATGACAGACTTCACCAGGTGAGTCTTTTTAATTTGTACACACACCACCTTCTCTCAGAACTGGCTGGGATGCTGAGCTTTCAATGAAATATTTTGCAAGTACTCTTAAGAGTCTTTCTTCTTATAATTTCCTTTAAATGTTACCCTATTAAAGCCTGCGTGTTAACTTGGGAGATGCATTACTGTGCAGTGACTGGGTGGTAATAACTGTTTAAATTGATCTATAGATACACAGCCGTTATTGCCTGCCTGCCTGTCTGTCTTTATTAAGGGTGATTTTTGTCCCAAGGAATATATATATATATTTGCTCAGTTCCTTAGAACATTAAATTCTATGGGCTTCTTGATATTGCTATACTGCAGAAATAGTTCCTAGTACAGTTATTTGCAAAAGAAAGACAGGGGTTTTGATGCCTTTTGAAATTCATTTACCAGATTTTATACAACACTGTTTTTTAAAACTTGATGTTGCATTCCATAAAAATTGCAAATCTGTCTTCTAAAACATTATCTCTTATCATCATTATTGCTTAAAAGAGTAAAATCTAAGATGTTAAGATGTTTTTATTCCTAGGTTTAATAAATATGGGGGGGGGTGGGGGTGGAAGGGGGAAATTGCCTTGAAAATGAAGGTGCTGTAATGGTTACACCTGCCTGTTTCTGTGCAACCTTATTCATGCAGTTGAGGTGAGGAATCACTTCCAGTACTGCATGGAACAGGAGGAGTAAAGCAGCATATAGTTTGCTCTTCGGGTTTTCTGGTGCTAAAAGGTAGACTCCATTCTGTTGTGCAGAGGTAAAGGTCCACTGAAAAATACGTCAGATGTGATTAGTGCAGCCAAGAAGATTGCAGAGGCTGGGTCAAGGATGGACAAGCTGGGACGGACTATTGCTGACCATGTAAGTCACAATTCATTCTTGTAAGCCTCCAGCACAAATGAGCAATAGGAGATCTTTTAGTACAGCAGACATGATGAACAGAAGAAAATGTGTTTAGTTTTGAGGTTTGGGGGTTTTCAAAACTGGTTTTCCGGATTTGCTGCTGGAAAATTGTAGCCTTTTCTTTGCAGCTGCTCTCCTGCCACCCTCAGCAGAGTGTAAGCAGCTAAATATGTCCAGCGGTAACACTATCAACTCCTTGGCTTAAATCAAGCACCTGCCATTTTAAGGTAGCAATATGCCAGCACTGCTTCGTGTCTCATAGTATCTAGGCCAGATTCTTTAACCGAACAGGACTGAAACTTGGACTCGTGTTGCTTCTGTCATGCTCAGAATATGCCCAATGCTCTCCAAACCAATGATGAGACTGCGTAGGCAATGCCATAATTACTGCACGTGGCCTGTTGCTCAACCTTTAATATTATTTTTGAGGCAGCTTTTTAATATTAACAGTTTTCAAATGCCCCAGAGACTGAATGGTGAGATTGCCAAAACTCTCTAGCGTTTTCTTCATTGTCTAGTCAGAGTTGATGAAGACTTTGAGCAAGGCACATAGTGACCCGGGCATTTTCTACGCTGTCCCAGGCTGTTGTGCATGCTGTTGTGCTGTATGTACAAAGGGAGTTGAAAAGAATTCTAGAGGATTGAATGAGCACGGGCCAGCTCTGGGTTTTATGCAATGGATCTGCCTGTCCAGAGCCACTTCAGAAACTGGCTTGGGCCAAGCAAAAGCACCTTTGGTCTTGGTCCACACCCAGATTGCAGAGAAACGTCAGCATGAGTAATAATACTCTGCCTTCAGGAGAGACCCTGAAATGCAGGTAGGTTAAGTCTGAGATCATGGCCTCAATTTTGTTTTGTACAGCTGTCGCTTGCTTTTCAGTCCTCTGAACGTAAATTCATAATGTAAGGTTTTACATAAAACCGTGTCACTCTGGAAGTAAATCTTTGTAATGCAGATCTCTCTTTAAACGTTGCATCCAGAGGATGTTGTCTTCACACTAATTTATTAATGATGCAGTGAGAAATGTTCGATGGGGAGATAAAAGTTGAAAAGTGCTTTTTAAAGTGGGTCTCCGTGCTATAGCATCTTGACAGCCGTATTTCTGGAAGAATCAGGTGCACTGCAGCCGTAGGTAAATGAAGCAAGGAGCAGTTTGTGTTATCGATCTCAGGGGATCTTGGGCTGAAGGTTTACAATGCCTTTTTTTTTTTTTCTTTAATTCACATGTTCTATGTAAACTTGGTGTACGGTTTTCTGCACTGAGCCATTTCAAAATATAGAAGAAAACTAAATGGCTCCTTTTAGTAGAAGTAAGGTGCTTAAAAATGTAAAAGATTAAGCACATGTTTGAAGATAAATATGAGCAGGACTGTACAGTTAGTCATTTTGACAAGAATATAGCGCTTTTTTCTCCCAACTCTGTACTCTGCTAATACTTTCAGCTTGCATATTTCATTAGCTATGCTTACATACTCTTTAGAAGCTTGTAGTGATCTGTTAGTGTAGAAGTGTCTGACAGTTACAGAGGACGTACAATGCAGCCATTTCAGCGGAGCACTAATGCCTTCCTGTGCCTAATATGGGCTTTTAACAAATGGATGGGTTTTTATGTCCTGTTCGCCATGTGACACCGGGTGAATCATGACCCCTCGTGTTAGTGTGTCAGGAACTCCTAACTCCTGCCGTCAGACAGTTTTACAGCACATTTCCTTTGAAACCATAAAAGCTATTATCCAAGGTATTTCACGTCTGTTGAAAAGCGTCTAGCCATCAGCCGGCAAATTTTCCCAAAGGTGTTCCATCCTTCACTCAGAGCGGCAGTCCGCTTGTTTTGAATGGGGGAATATGAAGACGTTACGAGTGCGACACAAATGAAAATGGTTTGCAGCAAGACAGTGATTCTCCATATTATTTTTTTCCAGTAAAGCGCTCTTGCTGTCAAGACTGGTCCCTGCGCTGGCAGGCTGGTCCGGGGGTGGCTCCGGGAGCGGGCTGATGGCTGTCCTGGCTGGCAGCTGCAGGCATGCAGGGCCACGTGCCTGTCCTGCCGCCGCAGCCGCTTCCCCCAACGCCTGCTTGCAGCTTCTCTGACCAAACGGTGCCGAGCCCAGCTGTTAGGTAGCGCTGGCGGGGGCATTTTATTGCAAATTGTTGGCACAGCAGTGTTCACACCCCAAACTGGAGATGGAGTGGGAGGAAGGAAACCCTCTGCGGCTGCTCGCTTACACCTACCAGACGTGTGGGGATGGGGGTTGTGTGCTTGTCGTAATCAGCACACACCACGGGAGAGCTCTTCTGTCTTTCCCTGCCCCTTTTCTTTGTAGAAAGGGAGAAAAAGGTGATTCTGCTTCTCCGCAGGCTCAGCTGCGGTGGGAGGAAGCAAACGTGTGTGCATGTTTGCACTGTCCGGGATGGATCCTGGGTTTGGCGAGGAGCAGTCAGCTTCGCTTTTGCTAACAACCACCCCTGAGTCTGTGGCAGCATCTTGTTCTGGGGGTTTGGGGAGGCGAGGGTGTCCCCCGACACACGGGTTTCTGTCTGCAGTGCAGCGATCCGCTGTGACCCTGTTGTGGGAATCCTCCCAAGCTAGCGCTGCAGGCGGGGGGTTTTGTGGCTGTGGCTGGTGTAGGTTAATACAGTAATGTAATCTTTCTTAATCAGTGTTGAAATTGTTGCCTTTTGGTTTTTTTGGTGGTTTTTATCTGAGTGTTCCTGCGTAGGAAAGGACAGGGCTCATACAGGCACCCGCAGTGCCTTTTGTTGGTGTTCTTTTTTATCTTGCGTTACATCTCTATTTAAACATCATCTGTCTTTGAACTGAATTCTCGATTCTGCTCGTAGAAATAGCACACACAGTACAGGATCTGGTTTTCCAACTCACGTCATATTGATATATACAACTGAATAATATTTCCTGTTCCACTGTTTCCCCCACTGATGTTTTGCTGCCTCCTTCAGCCATTGGTAAACATGCGGCAGCCTCTTCCCTTGAAGAGTGTCTTTCCTTAAACGGTTTCCATAAACTCACAACCCATAAAGTACCTGGAATTGTTTAGCGGTCCTTCTGACGTGCCGTATTGTGCATTTGTCAACATTCAATTCAATCTGCCGCTGTGCTGCTCGTTCGCTTTGTTAGATGAGCTGTTTGGGAGATGGAGAGCTTTTTCCAAAATGGTAATTTCAGCTTTTCATTAGCTCTTTGGCCGACGCTATTTGTGGACTTTCTCTAAAACATCGTGTACTCCTGACTAATATCGATTAGCTTAAAAAATTAACCTGCAAGCTTTGCTGCTTCGTTATTCACGGTTTTCACTTCACTGATGGAAGCAACATGCCTGTGTAAGAGCTGCAGATTCTTTGGGCGTTGCGTTACCTTCCTGGGGACCAAGAAGGTGATTTCTGGTAGTTTATGGACACTCAGGTGCCCATAAAGCCATCCCAGTCCCTGTAGCCTGTGTTACCCAGCCTGATGTGCTTGTCCCAGCTTGCCAGAGCTCCCGCTGTAGTGCCGTGTGTGTGTGCGTGTGCTGCCGTAGCTCGCGGCTCAGCAGCCTGCCACGCGCAGACACCTCTACGTGCAGCGTACAGTACAGCTGCTTTGGCTCTGCTGTGCCGGAACACCACGCTGGCTTAAAAACCCCACTTGTTCTGGCCCTGGAAAAAAGCAGATGCATTGATTAGCTGCACCCACCTTCCTTTCAGAGCTCATTGTCTGCCATGGGAGATCA
>Ga0065711_1000379_pt1 | contig 74343 bp, 30 predicted proteins | sample Hoacrofraction12_FD_59098 | JGI IMG/M metagenome (GOLD analysis project Ga0065711, IMG submission 59098) | Hoatzin crop microbial communities from Cojedes, Venezuela - Epithelial fraction 12 v2 (version 2) | ecosystem: Host-associated > Birds > Digestive system > Esophagus > Crop | place... | reverse complement strand
TTGTAGGCTTCTTCTCTTACCTCCGGGGCCTGGGATTCCTGAGGGCCAGTCTTAGCACTGAAGACTGAAGCAAAGAAGGCATTCAGTAGCTCTGCCTTCTCCGCATCCTCCGTCACCAGGACACCCACCTGGCCCATCCTTTCTTGTAGAGATTTGCTCCTTCTGATGGATCTAAATGACCATGTCGTGCCCTGTAGCCTACACTCTGCAAAAAGCTGTGTCCTGCTGCCATGGTCTAGTTTGCTGCACATGACTTACCTCCCCCCTACTTCTGCCTCATGTCTGTGCGCCAGCTCCCAGTCAGTGTCCTGCCACCAGCAGTATGGCCAGATATGAATGGAAATTTTTCTTATATCTGTTCTTCCTGCCAGGACTCCTGATGGTGGTGGGGAGTAAAGAGGGAGTGCCAGTGAAAAGACAAAATTCAGCGGTGCCCAGTGACAAGACTCAATAGGCACAAATTGAAATAAAGGAAATTCTATTTTAACATAAGAAAAAACATTTTTTCTTTTTACTGTGAGGGTGGTCAAACACTGGAACTGGTCACCCAGAGAGGCTGTGGAGTCTCCATCCATAGAGACACTCAAAACCTGCCTAGACACATGACAATGAGTAACCCTCTATATTTGATCCAGCCTTCAGCAGAGGGGTTAGGGATCAAGCGATCTCTAGAGGTGCATTCCAACATCAGCTACGCTGCGATTCTGTTGAAAAACATCAGCAACACTGCTGATCTAAAACCAAAAAGTGCATCATATAACTACTGAATAAACATAACCATACTCCACTCAATAGAACACATTGCAAAGCTAAAAATGCCTGGTATGATCAGAGAGAACACAACATGAATCTAGCCTGGACTTTCCTTTTGCAAATTACTGTGGAATTTACTATGATCCCTTTCAGATACACAGCTGTTTTGTGAAGAGAGAGCTAGGTTTAGCATATATTTCTTGAAACTATTGGTATTTCAACACTGCTGCTATGCTCCTAACTAATAAGCCACACAGCAAGTCAACAGACTGTTTACTCTTGCATTAATATTTAACTTCTTCTATGAATTAATTGGAAGATTTTTTGATAAATTTTTGGAACAGCTCATATGTACACAAGGTGCAGCCAGCTGCCAGGGTAACTAAGTTAACTGCTTGCTCTTGGTAACTTCAGTGCAAACACAGCACAACCTTCCTCAATTCAGCCTGATTAATAAGCAAAAACCTGGCTTCTTTTCCTCAAGAGTATGAAAACATAATACAAACACTGCATTTTCCTCTTCAAGCATGAAAAATTTTTTCTTTAAAGAATCAGATCCCAATATCCTTAGCTCAAGTTCAGTATATTTTCATGTTTTATTACTTTTCTCTTTTTCTGGTCTTCCTATTGTCTGAGACAAGATTTCACCTGAAGTAGATTGCACTCGATTAGTAAAGTGAAGCAAACAGCTATAGAAAAGACAGAGGACTGGATGGGCAAAATGGGCTCTGTAGATGTTTATAGTACAGGCCTATTTCATCATTGTCTGGAACATCTCTGTCGGCAGCCAAAATAAAGAAGAATCTCAGCCCTCAAACCCTACTGATGGCATACCATTCACAAAGGTCAAAGATCCAACTCTGGACACCCATGCTTCCACTTACACCCATGCACACAGATGGAACCACTGAATGATAACAAAATGCAGAACAGGTTAGCAGCTTTAAGCCATTTAACTTTCTATGAGTCAATGTAGAATACATTTCTCTATCATGGGAACTCGTGATATACCTGAAAGCTGTGTCTGCAGCTGCCTTACGGTGTCTAAAGTTCTCCTTGGACATAGAGACAGAATAAATCTGAAGCATAGAGCCATGGTGATGATTCCCTACCTTCTATGTATGAAACAGTGAGATCTTCAACTTCACTTCAACTCAGTTCCAGGAAAGTCTACAGAGAACGAATCCCAAGCATTTTAGGTTTGATACTGAACATGTAAATACTCAGTCCTGTGGACTGATGAAGCTTACAGAGGTATTTTTGAACCGTCACAGTCTAAACCTGATTCACTGCAGCCTCCCAGTTTCAGTTCCAGAGGGAGAAGAGCAGAGTAAGAATGGGTGTATTAAATATTTTTGTGAGCTAATACAAATGTGTTAAATCACTGTAGAATCACATGCACATACTGTATAAAAGATGGGAAAAACAATCTGGAGAGAGAAATGACCAAATAGGTCTTGAAACTCTTTACCCACCTTATGGTACGTTTTTACTTGTGATCGATATTTAACAATGTTAGAAAAAGCTAAACTCAACCTACAAAGCAAGAAAGCAAGTTTAAGAGCTAACAAGGGGCAAAAGGGTGCATTTCCTTTAACAAATGGTGTCACAGGTAATCATTTTAACAAAAAGTTTGCTGTTTATTATTGCTCTCTCCTTTGTATGTATGTGAATGAATTTTGTGTTTAGTTTTCAGAGCTGTTGGCTCTACGACAATACCTATACTGATCATGATGAAATGGTATGCGAAAAGAAATGTTAAAAATTTTAAACATAATTAGGTATCTTTTTCATGTCATTACTAAACCAAGAAAAATAGCTTCTTGATTCAGTGCTGAACCAACAGACAAAAAGGTGTCTTAAGAAAGTAAACTTACTGTGTGTTAAAAATATGCATTCTCTTGTTTAAATTCTTGCATACATACTTGTCAAGAATCTTACAATGAAAATGGCATAAAGGCATTGCAAGTCTTTAGATGTCTGCCAAAAGGGAAGGAATGCAAATATTAAATCATTAATATAATTAAAAACACATGCCAATTCGAAGACAAAACAGAAACAAAATACTAAAGGAAATCCACTGGAATTGTGATATTCAGTTCTTTAACAGAGACTCCTTCCCTTCAGCTCAGATGTTATGGGATGACAGCCCTCTAATCCCCTTCCATAACTGAAATGAGACCCTGTGGTGCACATAGCTGAAATTCTTTTTACTTAATTTTTTTTTCTTTAAATGAGACCAAGTATGTTCATTATTTGATAACAAGTAGAAGAAACAAACCTAAACCTCACAGTTCTGAGAAAATGTGCCATTATGACTGATACCACAAAATGCTGCCTTGACCCTTCAGAACTGCAGTACAACATAGGGTCTTGTTGTGCAGGATGAAACAAAGAGTTTTTCTGAAGTTTGTGAACCTTACCAACTTTCACCATTTTGCACGGAATCTGTAGGATTACGGGTGTTTCTTCAAGAAGAAAATAGAAATAGGATGTATCTGATCAGCACCACATCAGAGAACCTAAATTTTGTGTAATAAATAAGAGGAGTGCTGATGTCTTTCGATCCCTGCAGAGAAGGGATTGAAAAGAGATCATGCTCCCCCCTGCCTGCCTTGATGCTTTACATTTCTTCAGTGCTCCATTACAAAAAGTAATGTTGCTTGAACAAATGCAGCCCTGGTAAATGAGCAGATTGCTATTACTGAACCACATTGATAGGCGGTTTAATCTGTGATGGAAAGCAGTTGTTCAGTCCTTTCTGCTACACTGAGCCACAGTATAGCATTACTTTGAAGAATTCATTTCTGTGTTTTTGTAACACTGTGATTGGGTAACATTGGAAATTCACTTCAGATCCAGTGTTGACGTGAATATGAAGTCTTGGAATGCCATGAATGTGAAGGTTTTATGTTTAAAAAATAAAAATAAATATTCATGGTTCAATATTCAAAGTCTAAAAACATACGAGAGCATGTACTTCCATCCCTTTTAGAATCCTTTCCCCTGTGCTAGTAAAAAAATAGCTCTGTTTTAAAGTATTGTTTTGGGAAATGCAAATCTTCTGACTCTAGTACTAGCTCCCCCTCCACCCAATGGCTCCTGCCTTGACATCCTTCACCATCCAGTATCATTCTGCAGCATCGACTCCCTACAGGCATGTTGCTCTTGTCCACAGCCTACTTTACGCTCCCACTTTAGCTCCTGTTCTTTGAATACATCAGCTATCCCTCTCAAACTCAAATTATGAGACAACTATCACTAAACTTACAATGTGGAAAGTATCTCTGGGTTTCCTTCTGTCCCTGAATATGGAAGAAATTTTCCTGATTTATTTGTTGTAGGAAATATTTTCCATGATAAAATTCAAATAGTGCAATAAATGTCCATCAGGAAGACATCAGCAACTAAACAAGTAAAACACAGTTCTTAATATGAATCCTTTCTGTTCTTTGTACACCATTTCAGTCTTGTCATATCCCAGTTCCTGAGCTGTCAGCTATATTCATCTGTGGAGTAGGTGATAGATTTGTTTGCAAATAGGAGCTGGTTAACATTTTCAGAATCTGAACATTTCAGGCATTATAAATCCTGTTTGCCTGTTTCTTTTCAGAAAACTACAAAGACATGGCAAATAGCCACACCATGAGTAAAGCTTTATATTGTTTTAACTGGATCAAAGGAATGTGTCACAAATAGGTTTGAAAAAAATACACACTCTTGTTTGCACACCTATGTAAATCCTTTTCTAGTGGTCTAAATACCTGTGATGACATCAGCAAACATTTGAAGGAACCTGAATTTGCCATAGAAGCACATACTTAAATCACTTCTTGACACAGAAAAACCAAAAAATTCATCAGCATATACCCACAAGCATATTGCATTTCCCTCATCATCTAATTGTCTATTAGTAATACATTTCATTGTGGAAACTGATCTTACTAGGGCTCTGAATAGCATATGTGCTATTGTATGCAGCATATGTGTGTTAGCAGATGAAATTATCTGTTTTTTTAAATGGCTAATGCTGATACACTAGTTATTTCTCTTCCACTGCATTGAAAACAGCTTTCATGATAGGACACATAGAAAAGAAAAAAGTAGGAACAGGCATTTATAGACAACATACAGTGAGATTTAGAAATCATTAGTATGTTGATATTCTCCTAATAGAAGAGTAACAAAACACAAGATTGACTTTCTGTTCATAATAATTCACCAGTTAATTTACATAGGCCCTTCCAATCTATTCCTGTAGACTCTCTCCCTTGACTATAACTCTATTCATTTCCCTGTGTGTACTGAAAGTGAAACATCTCTTAATGCTTTGACTGATCATCCTCTTCGTACCAAAAAGCACCCCAAAACAGTCTTTGCTGAAAGCCACTCTTCAGCTTTGGTCTTCAAGCTGTGCACTGCACTATGAAGGCAGCCAAAAAGAGACCCAGTTTAGTTTCCTTCCCAAACTTGTAAAAACTTTGGCACACGGCACGCAGCCTGCTCAGGTACTTAGGATACCTACCCAAGAATTCAATCTTTTCTTAAGAGTGCGAAACCAGACATGATCCCCATCATACACTTAAAGCCAGCCACGTACACTCAGGTTCATATCTCTGGTTAGCTTTCCAGTAAAATCACAGCAAAAGAAGAACAAGATTAAGATGTTGCTTTGAATTGTACCCTGTCTTGTTTTATGGATAAACTCTGTAAATATCATTAAGTAATAACACTATATGCCTTAGACTGATATTGATGTATAAACACACTTATATTTCAACATTTAATGTTACTTTGTTTGTGGTGACAAAGTCTAAATTCCACACAACCAACCTAACAAATGCCAGTATATTTATTATTTGAGTATGTGTACTCAAGGGCACACTCTTTTCCTCTTACCCGCTGACCCATACACAGAAATTAAACCACTGCAGTGATGAAACTACAACATTCTCTGCCTGTCCTGGGAGTTACAGTGCAAAGTGGGAAAAAACAATCCATATGTCTCTCACTAGGATTTTCCTTATCAAGGAGTAAGTAATGGAATGAATTGCCTACAGTGCCTATTAACAGGAAAGGAGGGGTGGGGGAAGAAAGGAAAGAAAACTGCAGCAATTGTGGAATAGGATATATGTGGAAGTTGGTAGCAGCTTTGTTTTTGTAAGTCTGATGGACACAAGGAAGGTTCTATCCCAGCTGGTGTCATACTACTCTGCTCCACTGGGGTGGAGAACTTGTCTGTCTATGTCTAGTTTACATGGGATATGAGCTGTCATTTTTAGTGAGCAAGGCCCCATTTGTTAAAATAATCCATTTCCACTCAGTTAGGGAACATTCTGCAGACAAGTTTTGTGTACTCTGGAAAGAGAACCAAATATAATGATGAGTATTGAAAATAGTAAACAAACTTCCTGAAGGGAGACATTTGGTTTTAATGGATGAAAACAAGTTGATTATTATTATTTTTAAAATGTATTGCAAATACTGTAAGGAATGTGAAAACACAAATGTAACCTGGCACTCAGACTGCCCGACTAAAACATTTGCAGGTGGTAATGGGATCAGTACACTGCATAATCCTTACATGTTTTTGAGGTGTACAGGAGTATTTGGCAAATACGAGGTACATTTTGTGACATATTTGTTTCTCTTGTTGCTAACCGCCAGGCTGAGAAAAATACTGCAAATTAATCTGCAGAAAGCAAAAGAGAAAGCAGAAACTTTAGTCCACCTACACACACTGGTACTGGAAGCAAAGGAGCCATTTGAATAAAAATTTTTTTCTTTTTGATGTTGTTCATGTCTATACACTTAGATTTAGCAATAAAGCCATTCTGCCAAGGCTTCAGATAACTGGAAACAAAACAGCATTTGTTTGTGCTGTGTTTGGTCATGTTAATGTGTTACAGAGCCCATGCTAAGCAGCACCAGCTGCAGGGGTTTGTTCAATGAAGCACAACACATGGCTGATCCTGCCACATCCACTGCGGACCAAAGGAGACTTGTCTCTGACCAGCTGCAGCACAAACTGAGCAGGTACAGACTGTCACCATCCACTTTCGAGCAACAGTGCTTCTGAACCTACTGAGTCGAGAAGGAGAAAAGCTGGAAGCAGGCTTGGAGCCTGACTAGAAGACATCCAAAGATATTAAGATGGTAAGAAAACTAGTATTGGTGATTTAGAAAGTTATTTTCTTCTAATACAAGGCAACATTTTAACGTCAAGTCTTTCCACTACCTAAGCAACTTACTATGTTTATTCTTTCAAGAGGACCATGTTAACACCAGAGCCTTGGGTAACCGAAAGCTTTGAGGACTGCCATCTTCCTAACCTACTTAAATTTCTTTTACAATTTCAATTAATTTCAACATTTCTTTTGTTTTACTGAACTGGTACATATTATTGCTGTCCTCTCCTGAGAGTTGGCATAAACCACAACAAAGGTAGTTTCATCTGCATGGCATATGAAGTCATTGCTATCTGGACAGCTTGGACTACAAAGTCCAATGAGGTTAATGAAAAGACTTCTATCAGAGGTCTCTGGATCAAGGTCAGAACTTGTAAATTTAGCTGGCCGAGATGTAAAGTACTTGATATCTTTTGATATGGGAGATAGTTCATAAACACACAATAATGTAAAGACCTATCATCCTGTTTTGGTGACTTCACCACAAACACTTCAGCTTTCTTAAGTAGTCCAGTTCCTCCCATACACTCCAGGAGCGTTTGAAGAGCTCAAGGAATACTGGATACTGCACAGGAGCCTTCCCCAAAAGTTTTTGCAAACAGAGCGGCTGCCTAGCTGATGAAGGAATGTCACAAGCAATTGCAGCCACTTGTGACAGAAATAACTCCTGTTTGAGTTATGGAAGGTATATTCCTTTCCTCCCTAGAGCATGCACTATTTGGACCAACACTTGAAAAATGCTCGGACAGGAAAATCCTGTCTTAGCTTTACCCTGTATATCAAAACTGAACAGGCCTGAAATGGCAGCCAGAGAACAATATAACTCTTAGTTGAAGCCAGTACTCTTGATGCAACACATTTGGGATCAGCACAGATGACAGGACAAAGTCTCAAGAGATTGATGGAAGATCTGCTGTTAGTGAGCAGATATCCACTCACATCTTCCCTGTCTTCTGGCATAATCCAACATCATCTGTCCCAAGCTACAGCAGGGATCCAAAGAAAGCGTGTTGAAATGATTTAAATCCTTCCCTCCAAACAACAGTAACAGGAAACTGTACATCCATCCCCATACACTTAATTTACACTGTCAGAAAGACCTGATCCCTCTCCAGATATTTTCAATATCCATGTGAACTAAGAAAATAGCATGCATGTGTCAGGAGCATGAAGAGAGCACATACCTCTGCTTGTATTTCATAGCATTAAACAGTACAGTTGGCACTGATAGCAGTCATCTGAATACACAGTTTAGGACTGCTACGATATTTCTTTTGTTACCAAACACTTGTACAGCTACATCTATTCATTAGACATTTCTCATATTCATGTGGGAGAAAACTCTTCCAGCTTCTCCTTAGTTACATGCAGTATTTGTACCTCCCGCCTCCACTTCAACAACGCATAACACTTTTTAAAAACATTTGCCAGTACAGCACTTCAGCAACAGGGATTACAACAAATCCATCACACCTGCTGTCTGTGCTCTACACTGGCTTCCTCCTTGAAATCAAGTGAAGGTCTTTACCTTCAAAACACTCAGTGACCTGTGACAAAGACAATATGAAAGACCATTTACAGAATGGAAGAAGATGCTGATTGACAGCAAATACTCAGGAAGTTTCTGTCACTATACCTTCTAACGCAAAGGTACAGCTTGTTTTTGCTGAAAATGAAGGGTTTTTGGTGGCCATTCCAAAACTGAGGAATGAGCTCCATCAGGAACTATGAGTCATCACAAGTATTTCCACCTCTCTCTCCAAATGCATGACATCTTTTTCATTCTGACCTTCTCTAATATCCAACTTGTCCATTTTAAAAATGGATTTATTGCTTTTCAAAATAAATTGTGCCAAAACAAAACACTGTACTATACAGTCAATTTTCAGCTCAGAGAAGGCAAAATATACGTCATGGATACAGCATTTAACGTCTGTCCAGAAAGTGGTGCAAATGATATAGGAATAAAGGCAGCATTAAGATCTTTCATAAAAGAAATATGTAAAGATATTCCTTACGTTGTAACACATCTAAAGCAATGTAATTGCATAAAGCTACGCTTAACTCCTAAGTGCCAGACATTGCTGTATCCTGCTTTCCTTTATCTCATTGAGATATATTATACTCACTACCTAAGGTATAAACCTGAAAGACAGTAATTATTTCAAAAGTATTACTCTTTGTGGAAAAAGTTTATTTTTATCTATCTGTTGAAACCGAGCCCTGGCTTTTGCATCTGCTGCATAACCTACCAAAACATGTTTTTCACAGAAATAAAATTTTTGTGTCTTCAGATTGATTTTATATTTCAACAAGTCTGTTTTTTTGGTTTTAAACATTCTGACATGACGATCATAAATTAGAAAACTCTGTTTCCCTTCTAAGAAAATGTTCCTCTCCATAAATACTAGCCAGAAATTACCACTGAATGTCTCATTATTTTTCATAACAGTTCCAGCAGAGGTTTCTGAGTTATCATTATTAACACAAATTAACTAAAATAATTGTAACGAATAAAACACACAATGGCACATCATGACACAGTGTGGCTAATTAGAATGCCAGAGTCACTACTTGAATGGGAGTAATAACGCAGAGAAAATAATTTATTGCTATGCAATGTTAACCATTTTATAAAGCCATATTCTATCAAAATCCTTATTTCTAGGTTTCAAAGCATAAGGAGCTGACTGATAAACAAGGTCTTGTGGAAGAGATATCAGTACTGTAATGGATAGCTATACCTTGATGCCTGAATTTTATATTGTATTATGGTTTGAACTTCTTTCTAGTTTATTATATATTTATACATATTTAATAGTTCTGGTATTTTGAAGAAGAAAAATTACACGGCAGAAAAGCAGTGGCAAGCAGAAGCAGTATGCCTACCAAGGCCTCAGACAGATATTAATGTAAAACTAAGACTCTATTAGCATCCAGGGGACACATATACTTCATGCTGCTCTTTCCAATGTGCACTGCAGACTACCTGAAGATGACACAAAGGCCTAGTTACCTACCTTCAGAGCCACAGAGATCACACTACTTTCATTAATCTCTAGTGTTTTCTGCATGAGAACATGCAGAGAACGAAGCGTCTCATGTTTAGGAAATCAAGACCATGTTCCACCAACACAGGTGCTGCTTAGCGCCAGCTGCATACCTGGTGGAGGTTTTTTTCTGTGAAGTTGTAATTCAACAGTGTGACAGAATTTTCAAACATAAGACAATCCTGCTGAAATCAGAGAGATTAAGAAGAGATATAATCTTCAAAATATCAACTGTTTTACTGAATTTTATTTTCTGACTAATCTTATTAGGGTCAGTCTGTTCTGAGCTAGCAGTGAAAAACAAAAATACACATGGGCAGCATTATGAAATGGATCACAAAAGTACACCACCAACAACAAATCAAACATATCAAAACCAGGCAAAGAAAACAAAGTGGGAGAATTCCTTATCTTTGAGAAGGTAAATAAAATAGCTTGCCCTTCTATCACTGCCAAAAAGTGAACAGCTACATCAGGATAAAACTATTGGATCAAATTCTTTCCTAAAACATACACATCCAAGTAGAGAATTTTGTCATAAATGCTCAGACGCTCTAGGAGCTGATCGAAGATTTAATGTCAGTTAACTACATGACTTGACACATCATGGAAACTGCTCTTTATCTGAGCAGAATAAATGTCTGTATATTGACAGGCATCCTGTATACTTCAGCCTTGGCTAGACTTCATCTTTTAAAAGCATTTGTGCTTTCTGATCTAACTGGGAGTGGAACCCTCCACTGACGATGAATGATAGTCTCCACTAAGAACAGGGGGCCATAAAAATGACCTAGCTGCTCGTATTGACAGCTCAGAAAGATTTCAAGGGTGACCTTTAACTACGTAAAACTTAACTGCTGCTAAAGAGGAGAGAGTACCAGCCATTGCATCTGAAGTTTCAGCTGGATATTTCATGTGAAGTTGGTACTGTGATAAACCTAAAACATCTAAACTCCTGCAACCTGATTTCTCCAAAGGTGCACTTCAGTGTTTTGTGAGAGGTTAACATCCACCTCCTGTCCCAGGAAGGTTCCTTGAGCAGGTATCCCAATGTTAACTCATCTGCCAATATTTTCAAGGAGAGTGAAAAAAAAAAACCCACCCCTAAGCCCCCCCCGTCCCCACTGCCTCAAATACACATTAAGAAATTGTTAAAGAATATCTTGTCGACCAGGTTGCTCTACAGGGGATTTAAACGTGCCTTGGGACTATCTATAGGTACAGAATACCTCTGAGTGAACTGAGCAGTCTCTAAAACTTCAGCTTCCATCTGCTGTCTGTAAAATGTGTTTCATGAATGCAGCTGAGCCCTTGCATCTTTACAGAAAGTACAAGAGCAACACAGGAATTTGAAATAGTTTCTCAGACTTAGGGTTACATCTTCCAGAGATTCAAAAAGAAAGCCACCTAAAAACTAGGAACCACTCCTGATGCAGGCACAATTTGTTACCTCAAACACACAGAATTTTTCACACAGTAAAATGTAGCCAAAAATACCGCACAATGCTCCTGCTGCTAATTACATCAGCATAAAATGAACTGATGGGCTGTATGGACAAAAGTATCACAGCAGACAGTTAATGCACCATGGTAAGACCCCATTTATACCACAGAGGGGAAGCAAGTAGAAGCAATAAGCCTGCCCTGTGGGTATTGATTGTCCCTCAAAACAATCTGTGAATTGTTTGCTGATGTGTTTATTATCATTTACCAATCAGCCAGAGTCTGTAAACTCCATTTTAAACTCACTTCTGGATTAAAAAAAGCTGAAATAAGCCACCTTTCTCTCCACATAGTGCAATCAGATTTCTATTACCTTGTAAGATGGTTCACATTAAAAGAAATGGTTCATGTTCTAAGGGATTACAGGATTATTTTGTAAAATGGATTACAATGAAGAGATTTAACATTCTTTATTAGTTTTACAAAACATAAAGGGACCTTTGTAAGAGCCTATGACCAAACTGCATGTTTACACAGAACTTCCCTGACCACCTGAAGAAGCACCTTGAACAAAGTGTTAATCAGTAGCTTAATAAGTATGACCTTTTTTCCGTGTTAACACTAAAACCATAAAATCAAAAATGTCATGTATATAATTCTAATACTGAAGTCATTATCACAATGACATAATTTAATAATGAAATCTGCTGACACAGACTGTGTATTTCTATCTCAGTAATTTAGTGAATATGGTCAGTATTTAGCCAGCGCTTCTGTGGAAGCTTTGGCCCATATTAATGATCCGAGTTGACTTACTCCCATGGGAGAAGAGCTCATAAAAAATCCCATAATCAAGAATTTATTTAACAGTACGCAACCATGGAGCGATAAATGGATTAATTTGACTACAACTGTATGAAGATGTCACTCATATGGTCTTCAAAAGAATTGCAGCTACATTTGCTCAAGTGCTTGAAAACATGCACTACATAAAAATGTGACAGCCTTCTCAATGGTCTCAAGATCTCAACCATTTAACTATTCCCTATAAAAGTTTACCTAATGAATAAGAGAAAGTATCCAACTGTGTTAGCATTGAAACCTTAATACTCCTTTGCTACTAAGGCAAGTGTATCTACAGAAAAGCTATTTACTTCTTGACAATGCTGAAAGTAATTCTGAAGTGTTCTGAAAGTTGTTTTTGAATCCAGCCTATTAACTTTCATTAGTAAGCAACAGCTAATGGTAACTAAGCCTTAATATTATCTTTTTTTAGTCCTTCATGCACAAATGTTTACTTACTAAATGCTTTCATAGGTCTTTTGTTTCGCTGACTATATATTAGACTGTTAGGATGAAAGATATAATTAGCTTTTTAATCACATTAATTTAAAAAAGCCTTAATCACTTACTTATCTCTTTCTATTGTGCAAGAGTCAGTAAATAAAATCTTACAGTAGGTGGACTTTGACTGTATAGTTCTGAAGCTCTTGAATTTTTTCCTGGTTTGTTACCAAGTAGAATTAAGTGAAAACTTATGATACAGCTCCAGCTTATTAAGGGCTTTACCATATGAAACAAAGGATATATATGCCCAAGCCTTTGCCCTTTGGAAGCAAAACCCAAAACTGACAGAAATTCTCATACCAGCCTTACAAGGTCCCAATTGCAATCCATTTCTATGGAAGCACGAGGAATAAGAGAGATTTAAGCACCTTGATGGATGTGTTTCTTTATGACATTAATTGAGAACAGAAATACAGATGTTAAATTAAAAATATTTCATTTATTCATAAAGGAAAAGCATCAAAATTCTTGAGAGTCAGATTCAGGTAAAATGCAAAGGTAACAATTCTCATCTTTGAAGCTATGATGCAGAAATGCAGCCTATAATGCAGAAATTAATCATGTATAAATGCATGAAACTCAGTATGTTATATTGCTACACAGTTCAGTTACCACTACAGAACTGAAGCCCCCTGTACCAGATCCAGGATCTGTTAGGCTCTTTTGCTGTATTATCCAAGTATTCTCAGTTCAAGCTTTTATTTTTACAGGAGCTAAGTGCAAAAGTAAGGGGAGTTTAGTTTGAGTTGAGGAATCAAATTTGTAATGGCTGTCAGTTTAGCAAATTCTCATAATTCTATGAATCAATCTGTCTGTGAAAAGAATTTTAATAAATTTACAGATGCTTTTGAGAAACAGTGCTTGCTACTCGTACTTATATCTGAGAGTCCCAAGTAAAGTATTCTTCAGCAAGAGTATAGTTGGAGGAGTTTGATTCTTATAAATGTTATACAACATTTGAAATAAATAATCATTCTTCAGGAATTCAGTTTAGATTTTGAACTTCCGTTGTTGCCTTCTGTTTTATTTCCCTGCCTCTAATACATTTACAATGCAGACAATCTTAAGAGACTTCATTTACTCGGGGTTATAAAATATGCTTTAAAAAGTAAATATATCATATTCCAGGGATGTATATAATAGATCACAGCAAAATTTTGTATTGTGATAACAGGAGAGCCAGTATGTGTGTGGAATATTCTTGAGAAAAGTATTAACCACGCAAAGTAATTCCCCTTAGCAGAAGTCTGTCTTAAGCTCTATCCTGTCACATGCTAAGCATACTGAAGCAACCTTTAGTAATTCCTGCTGCTATACACGTGACATTGTATTTACTTTCCGCGTCTGCTAAGCATGAAGCTTCTGAGCAAGAAATGATTACCAAAGTTCACCCCTTTGCACAAATACTTACTGTTACTTATCAACTGTAGCACAAGAGCATTGCTGCAGCACAATGGTCAACTGGAGTCACCTGGATGCACGGACGTGCTGGAACAGCAGACCTACACATCTCAGTAGTCTTTTTCATGTTTGTTGCCAGACCATTTATTAAGATCAGAAATAATTTCTACCTCATCAATATTTAGATTAATAGAAATAATTCTTCTTGTAAACTGAGCAAAAAAGTTCAACAGCCAAAGGAGATGGAAACAAGATGATGTATCTTATCAATAAACATTTGTTAAACTCTTGTCAGAGCTTGCAGAAATAGCAGAAGTATAAAGAATGGAGATAAATTAACCAGTTCTGATTGGTTGAAAGAAAGGGAAAGAACAAAGTACCAAAGAAAAGAATTTCCGTAAGGGAAATAATCTTTAACTCCACTATCAGTTCTTTGAAAATTACTAGACAAAATCATTACAATTACAGGTCATAGAATGGTCTGGGTTGGAAGGGACGTTTAATTATCATCTAGCCCAACACCCCTGTCATGGACAGGGACATCTTCAACAAGATCAGGTTGCTCAGAGCCCCATCCACCCTGGCTTTGAATGTTTCCAGGGATGGGGCTTCCACTACCTCTCTGGGCAACCTGTTGCAGTGTTTCACCACCCTCATGGTGAAGAATTTCTTCCCTTTATCTAATTTAAATATACCCTCTTTTAGTTTAAAGCTGTTACCCCTTGTCCCATCACTACATGCCCTTGTAAAAAGTCCCTCTCCAGCTCTCCTATAGGTCCCCTTTAACTACTGAAAGGCCACAATAAGGTCTCCCTGCAGCCTGCTCCTCTCCAGGCTGAACAGACCCAGCTGCCTCAGCCTGTCCTCATAGGAGAGGTACTCCAGCCCTCAGATCATTTTTGTGGCCCTCCTCTGGACCCACTCCAGCAGGTACATGTCTTTCCTGTGCTGAGGGCTCCAGAGCTGGACACAGGACTCCAGGTGGGGTCTCACCAGAGTGGAGCAGAGGGGCAGGATCACTTCCCTCGCCCTGCTGGCCACGCTACTTTTGATGCAGCCAGGATATGGTTGTCTTTCTGGGCTGCGAGTGCACCCTGCTGGATCATGTTGAGTTTCTCATCAACCAGTACTCCCAGGTCCTTCTGTTCAGGGCTGCCCTCAATCCATTCTGTGCGCAGCCTGTGCTGCTTATTATTATTGTCATTACTACAACTTACTGGGAGAAGTTATTTACACTGCATTTGGATTATTGGGATCTTTTCAGCAAGTTGTATGTATACTAAAGACTGTAAAGAGTAAAACCAGCTTTCTGAAAAGGTCTGTCCAATGGCACGGGGAATACACTGAGGAAAATGGGAAAAAAAATATCCCTTTGTATGTTGTTTCAGTTGCAGTGCTCTTATGTACTGCTGCAACTTCTTTGAAACACAAAATGAGAGCAAAGTATGGTCTTTCAACTACAGAGTCCCCTTTAAAATTTTCTGCATTCAATCCTTGCTCGTTACACGATCCATCAGGCCTCTCAAGACTGGTCTGAACTCACCATGTGTATCATATCAGCGTGGTCCTCCTCTCTAGCTCTGTTTTGGTAAGCCCCATAATATACCCGTTTTCCCAGCTGTATTCCTTCTAATCTCACAAAATCCCACTTGGCAAACATCAGTGACAGAGAAAATGTAAACCTGTGGCAATCAGGGAAGACTTTAGTTACTGGTTAACCTTCAACCCTGTATATACAAACACAGCTTGATCTCTGACCATTGTTGAGAACTGGAAGTTTCATGGCATTATTTAACCAACTCTGTTTGCTTTAAAGGATTATTTCATTCCTCCCTCCCTCCAGCAGCCATACTCTGCTGAAAGCCTTGCCCATTGCAGCCTGCATGACCTTTCACCTTACTTAAAATGCAACCTTGATTGATGCTGTCCGGTGCACAACACATCACAGGACACCACTTCGTCTCCACGGCAGCAGTTATTTGCATTGCACTATAGTACTTAAGTGTTTCTGGCCAGAATACAGGCAGCAAACTCGTCGTCATTTAAACTCAGCTGTACAGTTTTATCTTTGCAAGGGACTGATCAGGAAAAATAACCCCACAGGAAGTCTATGTTTTCTCCCACACTTGAACAAACTGGGTCAACCTCCAGACAAATGTTGCAATAAACTGTGGTTTTTCACACCTGAAATATTAACTAGTTCCTGAGAGCAGATTTTGAGGAGGGGGGCGGGGACGGGGGGAACGGGACGGGACACAAAAACCAAACGGATTCCAAGAGCCTTTCTTATTTACGTTAATATCCTGTATTCATTCCTCCCTATTCAGTGAAAAAAAACAAAGGCATCCTTCTCTTTCACAGTGGTTAAAGCTGCAGCTATTACCAATAGTACCTCAATGGCTATTTCAGGTGGTTTAGATTGCGTGAGGTGCTACCTGATTAACCAGCCACCAGTTGGACTCAGGGATCATAAGGGTCTTGTCCATCCTAAATGATTCTATAAGAATATACCCGTTGAAATGTTTAAGCCTAACATCTTATTTTATTCCTTCATCTTATTTCACACATTCCAATCTCAGTGATATTTTCCTTTACCTGACTTTGCCATGCTCCTTTCAAACTGCAAGCATAAAATTGCAGGTAAACTAACAGTAATATGTTCCGTATAACAAAAGCTTTCTATCTGGATAGTATTTGGCAACATTACCAAAATATTTTCCTCTGGAATTTTTTTGTTTTATTGATGGCTACAAGGATTTTCCTGCAGCCACACTGTCTGTTTCACCTAATTTCTTAACTTCACAGACACCATTTACTCCAGACAACAAAAAGCATCATATGGCTACTAGAACTTGTGTCCTGATTTTGTTTTGATTTCAAGCATACTATAAACAGGAGACTCGTAAACTAAATTCAAAAGATCCTTACTCTAATCTCTGTTGGAAAAATTAGCATTTATAAATATACATTTTTACTTACTAGTTTTTGTGGAATCGTAGATATCTATATAATTATAGTGTATTTCAATATTATTCATTACATCATGAGTTAAATGACAAGCATCAGTATCATGTTCTTTGGGAATCAGAGTGTGTACCATCCTTTTAAAAGATCTTTCAGGCATTGGTAACCTTGAATAATTTTTTTCTAAGCCCCACCAGTCTTACTGGTGATTTCAGCTGAAATTATTTTAAAGCAATACATTTCAAAGCTGTATTTAATATATTTTTCTAATGATGTAAAATGTTTTCCACTTGAAAATGTTTTTACAAGTGGCAATATTCTAACTCTTTAACTGTTCTAATACTATACCCATTTGCTATTAATCATCCTTAATACTGATTTTCTTTTTTCTCCCTCTCCAGCCTCTGAAAATCTGAACTGTATCTTGGGAACTGTAAAAATAAGCAATGGGACAATGCAAAACCCTATATTCTGACATATTCCAAATTTTATTTCAGTCCAAATCCTGCATATGAACATGTTAGTTTTGGCTAATATTTATTAAAAACAATATGAAACACACGTACAGTGCAGATTTGCAATTGTTAAAATACCAGGTAGAATCCTGGAGATCTTCTACTCTGACAAAACACTTCTGATTTTTTTGGCAAGTTTTGCCTGACAATGAACATAGGATCTGACCCATCAGTTTGACATCTGTCAATTTTAGACTCTCCCACTCTAGCCTTGCTAGTAAAGATTGGTTTATTGCACTGAATTACTAAAAGCAGGCCTTTTCAGTGATTTTAGCTTTCTAGTACAATTCCTTTGCAGTTGTTCAGAGCAACAAAACAGGTAATGTCTGATTAATCAGGGATTTTTTCCTCCCACATAAATAAAATTACAGAATTTTAAAGTCCCTCCTAGATAGCCCTGAAAAACTACATGTAATGCTGGACTGCTGGGTAAACAGGAAAACTCTCTTGACAGCGTCCTTTGGGCAAAGAAAGAAAGATTAATTGGAGGGGGTGGGGAGAGGGGGTGAAATGAGAGAAATTTAGGATGTTTAGGGCTCTTCTTTTGCTCTTGCTTTACTCAGCAGCAACTGCATTTTATCTGCAAACTTAAATTTTAACAGGATCTGACTAAAACGCCAAGCTGTTACATATCATCATTCAGCAGGGTCTGACCTACACTCTCTTTTCTTCTTATACATCACTAAATGAAGGCAAGCTTTATCCTCCATAAAGAGTTTCTGTCAATGGGGATCTCTTAACAGAGCTGCAGTCTCCTTAAGGTTCACAAAAAGGTAACCACAGAAAGCTCCTCCTTTTCCAGGCTTTGCACCACAGACCTTGTTTAGCAAAGCAATGCAAGAAAGTCATCTGGTTTTGCAGGTATATAAAACTTTACAAAGTTACTACTATCCCATGTATATACATACAGTAAAAGTGGGGCAGGGAACAATTCTGAGTTTCATGCACTTAAAGCTTCTTTGAATTAATACAGCTCATTCTCCAAAATTTTCTTGGTGTTCTGAATAATTTTACTTTTTTTAAGAAATACAAGAGGAAGTTTCAGACTTCCAAATTAAAGACTGTCTACTCACTCAGCTACAAAACTGACTTTTTAACTTGGAAAAGTCCACGGAACAACAGGATAATGCAAGAACATTTAGTAACTCTAGAAAATAAAAACTTCCTATGTATTTTGTGATATTTTTTCCAAAGGCTTTGAACCACTAATACGAGCCTTGTGTCCACTGCACTGGGCTGTAAATGGTATCCAGAGACACAGGCTCATTTTCAGAGGAAGACATAACTAGAGAGCAGTTAGTCTGTAGGTTTCAAAAGCTTTGCCTGGCATGCAGGACATGTTGTGGGGATATTTGAGTGACTGATTGGCCTGCGATCACAGTAATGGGGGGAAGGAATAATGTTTTTATGCTGTCCTTAGATTCTGGCACATCACACTACAAAAGTCTTTCTGAGGCCAGCGTGCAGTAGAGTCTTTGCACTCATTTCATCTGAGGGTGCCCAGTGAAGACTTGAAGGGAGATACAAAGTATGTGCTGGGATGATAGAGCCTTTTGAAATTGAAAAGAGTTTCCCAGGATTATTTTATGGTCCCATGGGAAACTTTTCATTGTCCCACTGAAAATCCTGCCAAGGCTGCCAATATGAAATCATTTTCAAATCCAGTAAACTTTTTTTCTTTTTTATTGTTTCTTTTTGCTGCTGCTTGGATTTTTTTTTTTTTAATGTAATGAAAAGGATAAAGTACAAGATTACTCCCTTGGGAACTATTTCATTGTCTGGGATGTTTCATTTTCAGGAAGCCTGACATCTTAATTCAATCTCAGCAACACACATTATTATCCTTGCATTCATTATGCAGAAGTGTGAGAGATTTTAACTCACTTAACATAGGTCATAAAACTATACAAATATTATTGAAAACAAATAAGCATATTACTGTATAGTGTATACAACTATTATTTATTGAATATTTAACTGAAGACAGTTTATTAATATTGAATATGAACAATAAAATGGGTGTGCCAATTAAAATATAGACAATAAATGAATACTCAAATATTCAAAACATACCCAAAGAAATCTTTTTCCTAAATAGTTTGACTCACACGCCATAGAAACTACGGAATATATATATAGCTTTAAAAAAAAATATATTTGTAATTATGCCTCTGCCTTTGCCTTTTCAGTTGTGCATTATTTTGTTTATTGCTCCCTAACAGAGAAAAAAGTTTACCAAAATAAGAAGAAATGTTTACCAAAACAGTATCCGTGATTTAATCCCACCAAATCTTGACATTATCTACAGAATACTACTAATTTAAAACATAAAAGAGAAAGATGTAGCCCCTTGACATAAAGTAGCTACCAGAAAAAGACGATGACTGAAGAACAGCAGTACAACCCTGTGAAGCTCCAAGCCTCATTACAGTACGACACCAAAAACCACTAGTATTTTTCAAAGATGTAGGTCAGAAAATTTTGCAGAATGCTTACCCTAAACCAATAGTTGATTGAAAAGCAATAGAAAACTGGTGCTCTGTTGATGCTGTTAATTCTTGATTTTTTTTTTTTAGTGGATCTCAAATATTTTTTATTTTACCTAAGTGTAATTAGGAGACTACATCGGAATTTCACTAGGGAGGAAGGCCCTATGCTCCCAGACAAAAGAGTAACAATGTCTTCCAAAGTCTGAAAAAGCAGTGAAATGAAAAGAAACCCCTTTTTATCCCTGTTTCAGGGGGTTTGGGAGTGGGGGTGGGGGTTTGTTTGGGTTTTTTTAGAAAACCCTGTAGGTCTGAATTCACTTTCAGGATTTTGGGAGACTGATCCATGCACTGATTACTTGGGATTAACTGTACTACTGACTATTATTAGGAATAATTACCTTTACGTCTCTGTATAATCGATGTTGTCTTTAGCAACCAGCTCTAGTTTGTTTGTAAGACTAAGTCTTTATTATGCAACATCCAGTTCCAAATTAATGAGCCATTCTTTTAGATCCCTCCACCCTTTCAGCTCTTTCATTTTTACTACTCGTATAACTCAATTTCATTTAAAATTTATCTTCACTGAAATTTTCCTGCGCTGTAATTCCAGTTTCAGCATGGCCTTTCAGCTATTCGTATGGCCTCTGGACCACAGGAATTTTCAATAATTCTGCTCACAGACCAGGCTGATTTTGAAGCTGTCAAGACACCCTGTCTCACAGCACCCAACGGAGGTCTATTCTGTTTCAGCATGCATGTGTAAACACCCGTAATTAGAATCAAAAGCAGACGTTTCCATACAGTGAGACTGAAACAAGGGTAATACACAGACACACATATTAAGATTGTTATAGAATTATTTCACATATGGTAGCAACTAATTTTTATTACGACCTTGGCTATTTTGCCATATATTTAAAATACCTGATGGACTTAGTGTTCTTTTTATGCTAATATTCTAAGCATTTTTATTTAAAACTAACATTTTTCCTATGTATTATGGTTAGAGGTCAAAAAGTATCAGAGGTCTGCTTGAAGTCAATATTTTAATCCTCTTCTACCTCTCTATTTTTAAGGGAAAACAATTTTAATGACAAACTTCAGGGGGAAAAAATCTCTTCTGCAAAATAAGCAAAATCAGCACATTTTTTTAATACCTAGTACAGTAAACCCCGAAAAAATATTTTTGCTGGAATGTTTGGACAGACCTCACTCACATCAAAAAACTCTTGGAATTTGTGCCACTGTATGACTCCTAAAACAAGACTTCTTGTGGAAAATCAGAGTCATCCATTTTTACAAAATACATTGTGTTTGGCTCTGTATAAACGACCACAGCATCCTGGTTCTGGTCAATGCCACTTTGGTAACTGTGACTGGGACACACGGGACAACAGTTGAAATTGCTCTAGCAGATGAGCAAAGGGAGGAGTGAGCAACCAGTAAGTGTCATTACATCACAACACTGCTCACAGCTGTGGGCCCTCCAGTGCAGGAAACAGATTGATAAACTAGAGCAAGCTCAGTGAAGACCACCACAATGGACGGGGCTGGAGCACTTGCCCTGCCAGGAGAGGCTGAAGGAATTGAGCCTGCAGAAGAGGTGTTGTTATAAAGCTACATAAATTTAGTGAATTTACTGAGTAAGGCTAGTGGAGTACAGATTGAGGTCATATTGGCTCCATAATTTTTCTTCTTTTAAGTACTATGTAGCCCAGTAAATAGTACAATATACAATCATGACTGGTAAAGAGTACAAAGAGCAGGACAGGATCAACTGTACATTTTATATTCATCATCAAATTCACCACTATTTGGAAATGTAGCTTGAGAGAAATTTGCAGCTCCAGCCACAGACCACTGAACTTGGTATGGGTCTGTTGATCTGAGTACACAAAGAATAAGCCATCATTTAAGAATATACTGTGCAAACTACTCTCAGACTTTCATTAAGAACGCTGTAGTCACTGCAGTTTTCTAAGCTCCAAATCTAAAATACTGTGCTGTTCAGATAAAATCACAGATTTTCTATTTGCTTACTCTTGTGAATGGTGAGAGATATTCTAATTATCTTCAACAAGAAAATTAAGTGTTTTGTTGGAGGATACAGTTCCACTGTATTGCACCATCAGTTCTACTATCAACAGACAATTACAAATTTGAAAAGTTTCAAACAATTCAATGCCTTCGTCTTCAGGAAAATGTCTATGCATCATGTCTGATTATTTTTTTAATTGAACAGTAACAAAGCAAAACAAAGAACCCTCATTGGAGTTTATCCAACCTCTTTCTCTACATCTGCCAAGATGGGGCCCACCTTCTCAACCTGACAAAAATATTACTGAAAAATCAGCATGCCAGAGGCTGTTCAAATTCTTCATGGAATTCTACACCAGATATACTGCTCTACAGTAATAAAAAGTCTGCCACAGAGACTACTCCAGATTATGTTAAACATATCTTAGCCGGAAGAGATCGAGCTTAATTATAGTTAGAACAGTCACTATTTAGAATAGTATTGACTCAGCTGCAGGTTTGTGTTTCATCTCAGTCAAGCCACTTAAAATCTATGTCACAAGCACATCGTCTGCAAAATTAGCCTGCTTATCTGAGAAGCACATATATACAGCCTGTAAAGCACTTCTAAATTTTTCAGCAGTTATATGACTACTTTCCTTCCTAATACCAGCACTATTTTTCCAGTTACATTCAAATAAAGAATAGATCTGCATATCTTGATAACCCACCTAGAGTACTTTGGATATGTATTCCTCTTCTGACCAAAACCAACAAACATTTAGGCAAGTAGCTATCAAACAGGACTGGAATAAGGGAAAACACTACCAACAGCTATCTAGGAAGTTTTGCAATATCTTCTGAGAGCAACAAATATCATCCACTCATTGATTTTATAAAAATATTTGGCAATTCAAGAGTGTATATAAAAGAACTGTTCTTTAATAGATTGGCAACTGTGCTAACCATCAAAAAATACCGAAGGAAAAACATTACCACTTAATGCTGCATAGTCTGCTCAGATCAGTCTCTGTGTGGGTGGTTCTTGGAATATGTATTTGCAAAACTATGTTTTGGATCAGTTGAGCTATAAGGATATCAACTATATCTTCTTGTGGGTTTTCCACTTTAATATTCACTCTTGCTCCTTAAAGTTCAGAAGTGCAGTACCTACCAGCTTGTTGAAAGAAGTTTATTTGGTTAAGGCAATATCTGTCAGATACCTGCAGAGATGCTGCTACTCTATCAGGCACAGATTCCAATGTCCTCATTCACAATGAATGGGATGTAGCATTTGCAACAGTCAATGGACAACTTTTGGAATTGTATTTGGAAGGAAAAGCAAAATCATAACTTGTCTTCAAAAAATCACCAAGCTGCAAAATTGTAGTGTGGATACATTCTCTGGAGCCCACTGTATATCATAAAAGGCTGTAATGCTTGATCATATAGTTCTGGTTTGGCTAAAAGTAGCTCAAAACACTAAGCTGAGACAGTCAGAAAACTTTCTTTAAATTTAAATTTGGTCTGATGTGTGTTTTTTGGCATGGGCCTATCTGTGGTGTTCTATACTAATTTTTAGTTCAGAAATTGAACTAAATACCTAAACTAAACACCAAACTGCCACAAAACCTAGATAAGTAAAGACCATACTAATTATAGAAGCAGCTTGATTTCAAACTATGCATAGCAGCCAGCTAAGACCTGGAGCATGAATGGTTTTATACTAAAATGTTAATTTTCTAATGAAGCACAGGGAACCAGATTTTTTTTTTCAATCTTCCTACAAAGAAATTAGCACTGTGTGACCTCTTTCTTTATAACTTCTCTGTCTCAGTGCAGTCCCTGCTCCTGCTGAAACACACTTAGTGTCAAGTTAGTTTTTCATTTTTACATACCAGCAATTTCCTATTGCATTTTGGTTGAAAACACTGTATGAACAGCATTGCTCACATGGAATTCAAAGTGGTTCTGCCTTTCAATTTTACAGGGACAGATCAGCTCTCATAGGATCCTTTCAAAGCTTATATTTCCAGAGCAAAAGTAGCTCAAACCTTGGTTAGGGTTTTTACCTCTACATTCCAGAGGGAAGCATGTCTAGAACTGCATCACAGAGAGATGTCTAACATACTGTGTTTTAAGAATCTCAGAAATCGATTACGAGATACCCTTTCTAAACTCATTCAGAGGAGTATGAACACTACTCAGTGGGATGCATGAAATTAAATTGTTCCTATCTAAATATTCCAGAAATCAGTCACAGGAATACAGGGAAGTGTAGAATAATAATAATAGGGGTAGGACTCAGTTTGAAGTCTAGATCCAAACTCTTCACACCTCTGAGGAAAGGCAGACATCCATCCTAATTTTGTAATTAAAGATCTGTGTACCAAAGCAATAATCTAAATATGCAAAGGAATTGAAGATGTGAACTCTGAGTTATGTACAAATCTTTGCCATTTAGTTCTACCTCTGTAATTAAATAAATAAATTAGTGGGACATTGAATTCCCCTCAGTCTCCACAGTGCCAGAATTTCATGGGGTTTTTCTCTACATTTAGCAAGACCTAATGGCTGAACTGGCAGTGGGGTGGAGAGGGGAGGACTGATACAGGATTGTAATATGCCATTCCAAAACAATCCTAGGAAGTCATAGACAAGCAGAGGACTTAAAATCTCATGCAGGAAGTAGAGAAGCAAATTCCTGATTGTGTTTATATGAAAGGTGAGCTTATAAAACTGATGTGAGCAGGTAATCATTTTGTTTCTATTTTATCACAACACCAAATATCTTATTTTTTTCACTACTTCATCATGGTAGTTTTAAAGTGCCAAAATTGTACAGTTTTATACCATTTTGCAATCATCTTATGCTCTCTAGGATCAAAATTTTCTAATATCTTCACAGTACATTGTATACTCTTGTGAACCATAAATAAACTAGCAGATTCATCCACTTGCCATGGCAATTCCATTTAGTATTGTGCACAGCTTGTTTTTCTTAGACCTGCAAATCTTGAGATTGCTAGTCTTTGCTCCAAAAAAGACATTTCAAATAGTTTTCAAACACTCTAATCCTGTTTTTTTATTTATTCATTGTCTCACCTTGTTTAAGCTGTGCATAGTGTAGCAATCAATAACATACCCTTTTTATACATTGATTACACTCAAATACTATATATATAAAGTGTGGAGATGTATGTCCGGTATTGTACAAGGAATAAACTTGTACAGAGACAAGGCAGGTCTCGAAATCAATGTAATTAAAAGGCAAATGTTTAACAGCCATAGGCATGCAATTCGAATTTGAGTATCCTAGCTATTGCAGTCTGCTCTTACTAAAGAGAAGCTATATGCCTCTAAAACCTCATGAGGTCAGGAATAGAGCAGTCTCTTCCAATCATTGTGACTTTGTTTTCTTGAAATATTAATGGACCTTGCCTTTACCTCATTTCTTTAAAACTGTAAAGATCTACGTCTCATCGCAGTTTCATTGCTACATGCAGCTAATACCCACAAAACTATTGCCATTCTCACCACGTGTAGTGACAGAAATCTTTTTTAGTGATTAGCTTGCACTACATGTCTGTTCAGAATAGTCTGAGGAGTAGAATCACACTCTTCAGCAACTCCTCTACTGCAGTATCCTGTTTACACAATGTACTTTTAATCGTTTAAGTACATTGGATTTATTTTCACATAATTCTTTACCATGAAATTTATAGTTTATAAACAACTTTAAACTACGTTTGCCCTTGACAAGGTCAAGAAGGGCATGCAAGCCATCAGCCACACCTCTAACTATAAAGTAGCTCAGATCTGTCATCTGAGTCAACCAATAAATAATAAAGATTGATGAAAGCAGCTCTTAAACTACTTTCGAAATGCATTCTATTTTCAGAATCACTAATGGCTGGCTATTAAAAAAGAAAACAAAAGGATTTTTTTCTTTTTGTTAGAGTTCTGTGTTCAGCTGAAGTTTAGAATCTGCTTAATACATTTTTCAAAGGAGAGAAAAGCCTGCTGCCATGATGGAGCCAACACTGTGATGAGGAGTGCTGTTAGATGAAGGTTGCTGAACAGCACTCTGCAGAGTACTTATAGAAAGGAGGATAATTAATTTGTGTCTTTAGAAAATCTGCAGCTTTCTATTTGTCCTTTATCCTCATGTGCATGTCAGGAAGAAGCTACCTCGCTATGACACTCTCCAATATTCCTCCTTCAATTAAAATGAAAACTGCATTGGGGGTTGGAAAACACACAGAAATCAGTAGTAGCTAACTCGTAAAACGTGTTCCCAGTTCCCAGGTATTGACGAGTCTTAGAGAAGACTTGGGGTAGAAAGTAAGTAGTACTGCCAGACTGATCTATATAAACTCTTTAAACCTCAGAAAGAAGGTTTATCCTTCAACACTCCAATGCTCTTACCTGTGAATTCGGACTTCCAGGTGGTACAATTACCACAAACTTCAGTCATGCACCTTTAATATGGTTGTTCGAGGGCTGCAATCAGTCAAAATACCGTCAAGCAACACATGCAAATAACTGTGTGGGAAACCTTTATGCACAGGTGGGTTTCGTATGTAAATTTCAGAAGTAACAAGCGTAATCCAGGCTGGAATTCAGCTTCATATGCAGTAACTATTTTAATAAATATGCCCAGTCAAGTTAGGACACAACAATGTAAAATCTGCTATACAATTGGTACTATGATATGGGTCTAACTGGGGCTCTGCTTTTATCTTTTGTGATTTGCATTATAGTGAACCTGAGCAGCTAGGGAAGAAGAAGAGAAATGAGTGGAAAATCCTGATTGCCCCTTACAGCCCTGGACTAGAATATGAATTATGGCCAGTCTGGTTAGCAGACTGGAGAAATACGGGGCCGGAACCTGTTTAGTATGAATGGATCCTTCAGATGATGAAGCTGCCAAATTCTATCAAATCTCAATAGGCTATGTACATATGTGAGATTTTTAGAGGCTTATCATATGCACAAAACTTAATAGCTTTCTCACTAGAATGACAAAAGATATTAATGACTACCAAATTCGTCACCCCCTAAAAGCACGAAGTTACTAGAATTTCCAATACTTTAGCCATATATCTTTAAAGCTAAGTAAATTAACCCCTCCTGATGCTTTCTTAGCAATGGCTGCACCATTCATGCTAAACATTTTCAAAAACAATTTACGCTGAAGCATATATCCCACCTAGAAAACATTAACTGAAATTGTTAAAATTTGACAACATTATAAGCAATGAAGATAGACTATTACAAAGCATTAGGCATCTTTAATGTCAATTATTTCTACCTGTGTCACCTGTAGTTTAAGCTAACTTAAGCATTACTAAATTACAGTGCTCTTTTAATAGAATTTGAAGAAGGTGCAGTACAATTAGATTCTTTAAAATGCTTAGAGGAAGATCTTGTTACGGAGCAGAAGACATCAATCACCATCTTTTATGATGGCTTTCTGTGCACATTAAACTCCAGGTCTCTATCAGACCTAGACCAGGTTCAGAACAAGGACCTAGAAGAGGTCTGGGGAGTCCTGTGAGCAGATTTCCCTGCAGATTTTCCTAGGTGAAAATCTGGTGAAGCAGTCTAACTCAAACAATCTACACTCATTAGTGTCAAATAAGGAGTGCCATTGAAACTGCTTTCACTACTGTTGCAACACTATAGCATCTCATCTGTTACTTATCAGAGAAGAGTATTATTATATTGAAAATATTGCTAATATTAATATTTTATTTCTGGGAGACCAGATTGATGACCTTCTGTAAAACAGGCCTTTTATTTTTCCCTTTCTGTATCATTTCCTTTTCCTCTCATTTTTGTAGTGACAGTATTATAATCCACACAAGACCCACATATCTCATCAAAATTCATTTTAAAATAACCACATTACATATTGTCATCAGTCTATGAACTGCAATGCACACATCACTGAAACATGGAGGGAAACAGACTAAATTTTAAATTCAGGAGTCCCTTGGAGCATCAGGTGGACGTAACATCAGACTGCAATTCTAGCTAGTAGCATTCAGCTATACTTTCAAGTAATCTTCAAACCCATTTGTCACTTGACCCTTCCCCAAGTTTTTTCATATATATATATAGTCTATCTACGCACTGAAGTCTTACATACATTCATCTCTGAACAAAAATAACCGTGACTTAATATTACCATGATTAATTTCAGTCCTTGAAATGTCACAACTGAAAGGGACTGATCTTTCCAGGCAGGGCAGGAGGTATATTTCTAGCTCTGCTATCTTCCAGCATACAGAATTTATGGCAACAATCCTTTCACAAGAGCAGCAGTGAGCTGAAAATCCTCCTGTGAGCCAGCAGCCAAATTGCATTGGGTCAGCTAGCACAGGAGTGCTCAAGTGAATTCAACAAACTAACAGCAACAAATAAATTTCACAAGCATTTTTCCATAACATAAATTAAGACGCTTTGTTATTCATGTACAAAACCATACAAACCCAATTTGGAAATGAGACATGTTGTATACGTCACTTGGATAACTGATCTGTAGGTAAGAGTGCCAAAATTGCACAAAAGGTTGGTAAACTTGACACACAGTGGACATACTTCCATAACTCATGACCTGGAATGTGAAGAAAATTTCAGTCAGGCTATCAGTGACTTCAAGAAAGATCACATCTGAATTCAAATATTCTGCTGTGCTTCAGAAAGTATTTTTTATTGTTGCTATGCCAACTTTTTTCCATTATTTTCTTTTGAAAGAGAACTTATTCACCCCTATAGACACATAAGTTTTTGGTTGGACATTCAAGGCAAAAGCCTAAAATATTAAGATTACCCTTAGTATAACACATGATGGCAAGTGTTCATCCCTAATTGTAGCTCCTAGAGCATGAGAAGGAGGAATTATGAGAGGAAAACAGCAAGAGGTATTATCTGTCTGCACTACATAAGCCCAACAAAGAATTCATCTGCTCAGGAAAGCAGATGTATCTCCCCTCCTGTCTGATCATGACAGAATTGCTTCCCCAAGGACAAACTGGAGAATAATTATGGATTTACAGAGGTAATCCTTAGACCAATAATAAAGAAGTGAACAAAGACCTCACAGGTAAACAGGGTGGGACACAAACAGAAACCTGATTAACAAAATTTTCCCAAAACAACAAATCATTTGTGTTATACAAAGCAAATACCTGTATTAGCCACTATGAAAAGCTTGTTCTGTGCTAGCCATTTCAAAACTATTATAGCTTTTTGCCCCTCAGTCCTCAACCTAATCTGTGCAAGTTTCCTCCAGCAACAAGATCTCACCACCCTGACCATGCTTTCTGTCATGCCGGAAAAAAGCATAGATGAAATTAACGTTGACCTGGGGATATCTCCCAGTTAACAATTACTTTTGAGACTACTGATCAACTCAATTTTCAGTGAAAGATCTTACTGACAAACATAGATACTAAAGGCTAGATGCGACAGGAATACAAGCGTAGAAATTACTGGCACCACAGAGAAAAAAGATTATTACTGTTCTAAATATTTCCAAGTTGTGTTTCTAATGAACTTTGTATTTATGACACTGGTAAACTACTGAGATTATCTAACAGACTGTTATTATATTCTTCTTGTTTAGTCTTTCCTTTAATACGTAGTGATATGGGGTGTCAACGAGCCACCCTTTGCAAATGTGTTTCATTTTCACATGGAAAAAAACAGGCTTCTTTCCAGGCTTCTTTCTGAAGACAGGAACATTCCTTTCCCCCACGCCCCAGTTTGATTTATTACTTCTACTCAGATGTCAGCATTCAGTTGTTTCACCTGGTTTCTTTATTTAGCTATGTAGCAAAACAAAATCAGTCCCTTGTCAAATTGCACAGATTGGCACAGCTGTACTAGAATTTTACTAGAAGACGGAACTTATTTAGGTAATTACAGACATTTTTTATCATTTACAGACTGTTGTTTTCCAAGATAGCAATGCAATACTCTATTATGGTGGGAAAACAAAGCCCTCATCTTTCTTACACAAGAAAAAAAAGAAAGATGCATTTAATATCCTGTCCATGCCTGCATCTCTTCTCTTTGGAGAAATCAGGCAACCAGCACCCCATTTGGGGTTCTCAAGGGACAACACTTGAAGACAACTGACAGCATACTGCCGTGAAAATCCAAATGACTATGCACTTCTGACGTGATTCAGCGTGTGTGATTCACAGTCAAAGAAAGCACTTAAAACTATTTCCTGATAATGAAGAAAGGAGTGCATTCACATACATGCCTTGGATCAGATCTGCAAATATATTCTCACAGTTACGCTCGATAAAGAACATCTCCCCTACAGTATGTGTATATATGTGACTAAAATTTGAAATAATAGGTTTTTAGAACTGGTCTGACAGAAATTAGCTAGTGCATTTATGTTCATTCTCCTGTACAGCCATATAGTCATGGAGATGGTGGGCACTGGGTCACCCATGCACAAACAGTGTCCTCTCCCACTCTCGCATGCGTCTTCCTTCCACTCTTCAAAAAAGTGCCTCCACCATTCTCTCCGCACTGATCTGCATACAGAGGCAGAGGTGTTGTTTTGCGCAGGGGTCTGTGCCTGAGCAAATGTCACCAGTATCAGCCACAGAAGTTGGGTCTGGGCAACTCTGATACACAGTTCACCAAAAGCAATCTTCACCCAGCACCCACCATGACCCCGCTGTGTCATCAGTTGCTCTGTGCTACTGTTAACTCACTTCTAAAGATACGGAAAAGGAAGATCTGGATTCCCTCCTGGCTTTCAGGTTACAAAAATGAAGGCATAGCCACACAGAAAGAAAACAAACATAAAATCGTACTTGAAATGACAAATAATTTGCTACAGTACAATTAATAAATTTATAAAAACTTATGAACTTCATAAAATCAGAAAATTCACAATACTTTTTACTTGAGACGAGATTATCCTTTCAAACCTTGTATTTCATGCATGTTTGTCCCTCTTCTCACAAACAATAACTCTAAGCCACCATTCAAATAAAAATAAAAAATAGTTACAAGCCTCTTAAAATTCTAGAGAAAATGCTGGCTTTCAGTAACTGTTATTAAAGCCCTCTGCAGCCCTTCCTCATGATCAAAAAGTAGAAACTTCTAAATCTCAAAAAAGATTACAGTATTTTGAAAACTTCTGGCATGGTTGAACTAGGAAGTGTTGGAGATTTCTTTGCTCAGCTTGAGTTGTGCTTTTAATTAAAAAAATAAGTAGTATTCAGGCAAGTAATCAGACTTCTGGATGCTTCTCCAGAACAAAACTTTAAAATGCTGGGGATTCATTTGTGCATTAGTAGAAAGAAATTATTTTTTAAAATGACTAAAATAACCTCAATTTCCAAAGAAAGCTGTGCCATTGGCTCAGTTACTAGATCTGTGACAAATGAGCTGTCACTGAAATGTGTAATATACTATCTGCCTCACTGAGCATTTCCCTTTCGTTGGAGAGAGTGCCTAAATAAACGTTGTACGCTACTAAGTGCAGGGCCTGCACAGTGTCCATGTCATGGCTGCAGTGGGCTTCTGCTGGAGGCACTCCAAAGCCGTGGCTCCTCTCCCTCTGTCAGCATTCAGAGTACTTGAGCTTATCAAACACGATGACCTTTCTCAAACCGAAATTACCCAAGCACCCAACAAAAAAGCACTGTAGCATCATCTTAGCTGAAGGAGGAATCTCCCCAGCTCCCAGCAACAGGCTTGCCACCATCAGAGTCGCTCCCAACACAGTCACTTTTGCAGTAAAGCTTTAAATACCACCGTATAATGAACTTGCTACCGTATCATCAACATGACTGTTCCCATCCCAGCGAGTGCAGAAGATGAAGAAAGCGTAAAATATGAGCAAAATGACTCAATAGCTGGTACATTACTGCATTCAACTTGTCAAGTAAATCACCACGCACCAGCAGCTAATGCTGAAGGTCAGCTGTTCTGCAGCTTGAGACACCAATCATCTGCAAAAAGGGTGGCCGCAGGAAATACATACTTAGACTTTTCATTTGCAGTCACTGACGAGAACAGGAGGGAACGGCTGATGGCGTATGCTTACTTCCCTTTCCCACAGATCAGCTGGGAGAAGGGGATTTCTCCTTTGTGCATTGCGTAACTGAGTAGGATTCAAACAAGCTTCAATGAGTGTGCTTCATGAAATACACCACCAACACTGAACCAGAATTCAGACTTTCTGGTTGTATCTAGTCGAAATACATGATTCAGTCAGAGAAACTAATGCGCAGGGCTAAATTCAAGCAGACACCAAGACTGAGTCCATAAAATAATGAATAAGCATGTGAGTCTGTATTTACATTAGCAAATTTGCATGTGCAAATGGACAGCAGTGTGCATTTACCAATTATGTTCACACAAGACTATCTTTGGCTCCTTTTGAAAAGATACCTATATTTCTCTTGATAGATCCTGGCCAAAGGCCTAGGCCAGTTGGAACTGCCTTTGCCAGAAACTGTGGACATAAAACACTTTCCAGGTGGTACTCAGTTCCTCGCAGAATCATGCCCCAAAAGAAGGGAGTTCTTGTTGAAGTTACTACAGTGAAGCTACTGATGGTTATGATGATCAAATAAGCAGTGCAGCTTGTTCACAAGCTGAAAGGAAAAGCACTGTAACTGCAAACTTGCACAGAATAACAGCTTATTTAGCTTTCAGTAAATGAAGTGTTCTAATAGATTTTTTTTTTTTACTTCCTCTGATGGCTAAATGCTTCCCCTATTACTAACGTGTGAAATGATCTAGAGTATTAGTGTTTGCATTATGCAGTTACTTGCACAGACCTTGGAAAAACAACAGCTTCTGGCAAAATTTACTGGAGAAAAAAATTTCCAGATAGAGATTTGACTTAAGGCATTACTGTTCAATGTGGAGTGGTTTGGGCATGAACTTATTTCCACTTTTGCCCTGCAACAAAATAGGCAATGACTAGTAAATGAGTTGGAAATTATTACTATAATTAACATGTCTTCAAAGCAGCCGTTGGAAATTGTGCATGCGGCAACAAACTAATGAAGCTCCAGTTGCACAAAAACAAAAGGTCACAACAACCTGAGGGAAGCCAGGGTAGAAGCTGTTTTAGAGAACTTTTCGCATATTGAAGGCAGACTCTGAAGAAGACAGTGACAATGCCATCCTGCTCTGCATACTTTCATTGTCTCGACAGCGAGTCTCGCGCTAACGAATGCCTGGTGCTGTCAGCACACACGGAGGCATTTGGAAGTTCTTGCAGAAAAAAGAAAACAGGAGGCACAGGGGAGGGTGACTTTAGGATGAAGCCGGAAAAAAGCAGCCAGCAAAGTATATTGGTGACATGAAGAGAGATTTGTTTGGCCAAATCTTGATTTATTGTGTAAATAATCACTCGGCCAGTGTGCGCTAATTACATACGGCATGCACTGAACAATTCAGTATAAATCCTTTCCAAATGGTAGAGCTCAGTACTGCACTCTAGTTTTTCTCTCAAAAGTTTATATCCTTGCGGGTCTCTCAAGAGTACGTCGATCAAATTGTTCCCTGCCTTGAAATTCTGCCTGCTTTTGCAGAATAAGAGGAAAGTATCTTCATACAGATCCTCCCTGTTCACGTTTTTATGTACACAGGAACTGAATTCATATTTAAGGTTCTAGCTGCATTCTTTTAAAATAAGCAGCTAAAAAGAAAAAACAGTTAGAAAAGCACAGCAGAAGCATATTGTGTACAGGTTTTACACAAGTGCCCACGCACATATTTCTGCCATGACACCCACTTTTCCACATCATTCCTAATTTGCAATGTTCTTGTTGCTGGGCCTGATCCAAATCCCCCTGCAATGAATGTAAATTTTTCGGTTGGTTTCAGATTGCCTGGGATTCAGTTGAGGCATTTGGGCTATAAAGCGCGTATCAGGAATGCTGGCACAGGAGGGGGAGGAGGATGTGAGGGGTATTTTCACAATGTTGATAAACAACCAAGCATACAAATGATAGCTGAAATTTCCAGTTGCATCGAGGAGAAAGCAAGAACTGTCCTTCTGAGTCTTACTGGTATATGACAAAGTGATAGCTAGTTCAAATGAAACCTTAAGTCCTTAGAACAGCCTGAGAATAGAAGTCTGTGCCTATTAAAGATCCATTTCATTCCATTATTTTAGATTTCCTTCCATCCTTTTTTTTTTTTTTTGTAATCTCAAAATCCATTCCATCATTCCTGGCAGGTTATTGCTCAGGTTGTGGGATGAATCCCATTGAGCAACACTGAAATTCTTAAATAAAACTTCCCAGGTACTAAGCAGCAACTTACTCAAAAAGAGTTATTTAGTGTGCACTACTCACTCATCTCTGTTCTTTCTGCCTTGAAGCAAATATCCGATTGATATCCTTTTTCAAATCACCATCATTAGCAGTTAGTGGTAAAAAACTAAACAGTATTTATCACTCTCCCCATTTTCTACTTTGGGTACCAAAAGAGAAATTTATATCATCTTCAGCTTTGGTCAGGAAATAGAGGAAGCCTACTAATGAAGCTTTCATTTTGCCCTCATAATCTCTAATTTTTGCCAAAGTGAAAAAACACCAGGTGTCATTTTGCTGTGATGTGCTTCTTTCTCTTACACCTCTAGTAACCTTTTCCAGTGATCTGAGTATATTCACAATGCTACCCTTTACTACCTACTCTGTCCGTGAAAGTGATCCACTTGCACGAAGTTCAAATGGTATAGCATGTACAACCAATTCCAATGTAACAGATAGCATGTCATCTGTTAACTGCATTTGAAGTCTGCAGCGGGGCATACTATAATCTTCTTTAAAATTTCTCTGAGGTTACTTTTACAGGCCTGGAAAGATAAGGGAAAAATATTTCTTCCTTTGGAAGTAGCACTGCATGTATCTTTCTTTTATGGCAGGGCATGAGGCAAAACGAGGTATACATAAAGTAATGGATGTTTACAAAACTAACGTCACCTCTTAAATCTCTGTGATGTCTGGGACTGTGAAAAATGCCTAGTTTTCTGACAAACAATTCATATTCAAAATAAAGTAACCGTTCAGGTAAAAAAGTCAAACTTCAGTAGACAAAATTATACCACCCCTGTAATGCTGGAATTTTGCATTTGCAAATAAGAATATTTATAAAAGTGGAAAGTGCTCAGGACTCGTATGCCAAGATTTCATTAAACTTTGTGAATAGTTTAATGAAACAGTAACTCACACACACATACCCCCCTCCGAAAAACAACCAAAACCAAAATAAAATCAAAATCCCTGACATCCTTTCTAAGTTATTAGGCTATTTTACTAGATATTTTATTTCAGGAAAAGATTTAGTGAATATAATTAAATTACTTTGTAAGCTCTAGAAAGTCATCAGGAGAAAAAGTCACAGGACTGTGTCAAAAATTATTGCCTGATGATTTAGGACAAACCAGCCCTCACAGCAGACTAACAAAAAGATTCATAACTGAAACTGAATGTTAGCACTGTCTGTTTTCCCAAAAGTTTTCTTCCCCCACTGGTAAATCCAAAGACACCCAAGAAAGCAGATCTCATGAGAAAATCCAGTAATACCTAACATCTTCCTTTGCCCTCTTGCTATTTCACTAACTATTTATTTGATGTTTCTTAGAAAATGTGTGTTTCCTACATCTCAGCAATGGACCAGGTCTGACATGTAAACGCCTGATCCCTCCTGCTCCCAGCAGTCTCTATAGGTCATATTTAAATGGAAACAGCTTAAGTCTTCCTATGTCACGTGCTGTTCTCATAGAGCAAAAGGTCCCTGTGCTGCAAACCTTATTGGAAGAATGAGTCCCCACACAATTTCCTCAGCTAGTCTGGCTCAGGGTCCTTTATCCTCAAACAAGACAAAAGAGAAGACTTCCACAACTGCAATATTAGTACTATAAAAGCAATCCAAGCATGCTCATACTCTTCTCATAACTCATTAATCTGCTTCTCTTTCATTCAGCTTTGTTGAAAGATACAGATTGTATTTTACATCACTTTTTCATGAAATGCCATATTTCAAGGTTGACTGAAGCTCATGCTATGAGTTTTAACTCGGTGTTTCTCTACTTGAGTCAGTTGAGAAACATTCACACATCTGTAACTCAGTTAACTACATGGCTGCTAAAAGCAAGGAGGAGTTTGGTTCATGTTATAACAGATGCCCTTTCAGATTTCGTTTATTCCAGCAGAGAAGTTGAACATTGCCAGCAGCTTACAGCCTTATTGGGCAACATTGTAATTTGGACTGTTATCTTCCACTGAGAAAAGATTCCACATTTTATGACACTGTCCATTAGAAGCTCTCTAGAACACTACTATGGTATTTCAGAGGCACGAAACATCCTGAGAAGTAACAGTCACTTCTGTTGAGTAACTATTTAGGAAAAATACCACAGGTTATCTAGCATTTCAAGAACAAAAACCCAGGGTTGATGGTGATACCTTGACAGGAATGGGATATCCATCTAAAAGAAATCCTTAAGGGCACAAGCTATGAGCATAGATGCCAAAGATTACACTCCGATTACCTTATTTTTAACAGGAAATTTACGGAAATCATTAACAAGCGATGATGTTGTAACAGATGATCACTTTGTTTGAGAAAGCCAGAGATTTTACAGCATCTTTAGAATCTAGGCAGGAAATGTGTCAAAATGATTTTACTCAATCCAACCATGAGATAAGCTATAGAGGGCTGACTTCTGGTATCTTTTATCTAGTAGTACAGAGTGCATGGGAGAAGAATAGGAGTAGGACTCCTCATCTCCTGTAGTCTGCAGGCTACAGTAATGGCTGGAGTGTTTCTCTGTTGTTCCGCACCATGAGAAAGCTTTCATTTCCATGTTCTGTCTCCTGCAGGTTTGAACAAGTTGTGCTTCTCCGTCTAAGAAGATGTTTTCCCTTAAACCAGATCAAATCTTCAGGTTCATTACACTGAGATTTGCAGTTTGTCAACTGAGAGTTGATTCATTAATGTCTTCTGATTACTACTTTATTATAAACATGAAAAAAAAAAACCACTAGGAAGCCCGTAAGATATTCTTATCTAAAAATCCTCTCATTCTGCATAAGAATTATTTTCTTTTAATGTTTCTAAGAACAAAAAAACAAAAACCAAAAAAACCCCCAAACAACCCAAAAAACCACCACCAGAAAGACTATCAGGGAAACAAGTGTATCTACTGTTTCAGCGTACTTTATTTAAAATGTGTTTATAGCTCAGGTCAACTCAGAGGTGCACATAGAGATCCCTGTGAATCACGCAGAGGCATCTATTTTTAAAGCTGTTGGGGAATACAGAAATATCTTGCATGTTTCAATCTGGAATTGTTTTTAGAAATGCCATCTAGAGGGGCAATGCAGAAACATGCTGTCAAAGAATAAACAGCATCTTTATGTAAGGAAATTAATTCTCCAAATGCAGTCTAATTTGTGAATGGCTGGTAAACAAATGGGGTAACTGCCAGTATAAATATTTATTTGGGAATAGAGGCAGCTTCAAAAGAAGCAAAAGTTTGTCTCAAGCAGTTAGTGTGCATACTCTGCAGAGGAGCATGAATGGCTCTAGGCAAACGCTCAGTGGAGTTCTGCATGTGAATTCCAAATACACGGGAACATTTTAAAGACTTTAGTGTTATTAACAGTTCAGCAAATTGATCATCATGACTTTCTTAATTCCTCCAGTGACATTCAGTATAAACTGTTATTAATGCAGATAAAGTCCAGAAAGCTATTTGATTCACATTACTTATACCAGAAGATCCACTAAATGACATGAAGATAATTGTGCATAGAGAGAATGTACATGTCATTTACCAACTAGCAGCTATGGCCATTTGACATTCCACAAATCTTATCTTTTTTTAAAAGATTTGATTCTGAAAGGGGAAAATCTAAGGGAATAATTAAATATTCTTAGCTTATGGGACAACTTTCGAATAAGCTATCATTTTCATTTAAAAATATCGCTATAATATTGAAATTTTAAATTCAAGAAGGAGAACATGATAATGGTACTTCCCCTATTTGTTCAAGTACAATTAAATTGCTTTGATTACAAGTAGTGAATGTAATTACTGGATATGACATACTAGAATGATAAAATGTAGCCTTCTGAAAGGACAAAAGCTGGTCTATGTATGTGGATTTCTTTTTTGTCCATAATGGCATATTCTAGATCAGCTCACCAGCAAAATAAGATGCATTCCAGCTACAGAATAGCAGGGACCTCTCACCCTAAACGTTACTGGAATTATCCTTTGGCTGAAGCGTTAGGAACCACATGGCTTTAAAGCAGAAATTTTCAGTATTTACTCCCTGTGGTCAGAGCCCACTGACTGGCTGACAGCTGTGACATCCAATGTACCACTGGATGGTCACATTTAGTAAGAAGTTATGCCAAGATACAAAGGCATATCATCAAAGAGCCTGAAACTGCAAGGTGCTGAGGCTACCGGGAGTGCAGGACTTACTGTGCGTGCCACGGCTGAGGCCAAAAACCAAAAGTATTTCCACAGATACTGAAACAATTCTACCAATCTCTTGAACACATAACACTTGCAGAAGAACATGTTTGCTCCACAAAATCCGAATGCAGTATCAGAGTAAATTGTCATTGGAGAGGGATGAAGTTAGCTAGCTCAAAATACGGTACTTCCTTTATTGCCTTCAAGCATTTCAGTCTCTGGCTATGTGACAGGTTATTTTTTCAGTCTGTCTCTTCACAATATTTTATTTCTTTTTTCCTACCGGATCTTCAAATCACTTATGTAAATGAGATCCAGATATTACCTGGAATTTACCTACTTCACACAGTTCTAGTCTCACTTTGAAGCTGTCTGTGTAAGTATACCTAGAAAAGAATTATCATAGAGGATAACAAAAACTGATGCCCTTTGAAAAGGAATGAGGATTTTGAGACAGGCTTTACCATGATGAGAGACTTAGAAGTAAGGGCCATGTCCATTTGCCATGCTTGTTGCTATCTGCTATGCCTGATAATTCAGTTATTGGTTGCTGACACAACATACAACCTCTGCTTTCCTACATTAGCATTCTGAATCCTCCAGAAAAGTGACAAACCAGAAACATGCAATGAAATGCGTAACATTCAGAGATATCAGGTTTAGTCCCTGTAAGGTTTGTTTTCTAAGAGAATCAAAAACCAAAGAGAGACTTAATTTTTCCTCATTGTTTAAATAGCTGAAATTTTACAACAGCCTGTACCTATGAAATTAATGCCCAAGCGGCAAAGGTTTTGCCATTCTTCATAATATAATTGTCAGATTGTGATTTGCAGTCAGAAACCCCCCAGATGATGACAACAAGAAAAACACAACAAAGCCCCTTTAAGAACCATACAATATACTGCTGCTGACTGAATCTCACAGTGGTGGCTGTCACTGAACCCGACCTTAAAACGAATCTGCAGTACGTATCTGCACCTTGGCTTGTTACAGCCTGTTCCATGCAATGCACTGGCTGCTCCCAAGCGACTGATAGGAGAAAGCAATAGGTGTCCTTGGTAAATAGTTGGCAGTGTTTAAGAATGCAAAGGAAAACTCTGGGCTAAAAGAAATTTCCTTAAGTCTCTTTAGCTGTTAGACTCTGAGCTGACAAGATATTTCCAATCAATAAAACTCCTGTGATTTTTTAACAGCTGTGACATGCAACTATACACAATCTGAAAAGGAACAAATGCTTTCTGCCCTCAGAAGCTGTGAGCCATTGTGGTGGATATTTTTAAATATAAGTCCATGAAATTACTTGTTATGAAGAACACAGGATTGATACGTACTTTTGATAGAAAAATCTATCTACTGTCATTTTTAAACAGAACAGAAACATAGAGGGAGGAAGATTGTGCAGCAATAGCAAACTCCTCAGAAACATTAAGTTACTTCATAACGTTCATAAAATTTCTTGATGAGGGCTAACAAGAAGCAACCTCCCAAGCTAAGCAGGAAAACTCTATTGCACATTGTTCCTTCAGCAGAATGTCAAGAACATGTTGTCCAACAGCAAGAGCTTAATGACATTTGGTTAATGAATTTTAGTAACAAAAATGTTTTGAAAGTCAGAGGTTTAAAACATTCAGTAAAATTATCAAAAGTTTATAAGAAATGTACTAGAGCAGTGAAAGGTTTGTTCTTATGTTATCAAAGCTCTTTCAAGGTAAAATAGATTTCCTTTTTTTTTAATCTGTCTGCTGTTCAGAAAGGCAATTCCCCCTATTTTTTAGAAAGTATTCGTGGAAAGCGGGAAAACACATTTAGTTATGGAAGACCGTATTCCAGACAGGAATACAGAGACTATCATTCATGTGTTCCTTGCATTTATCGGCTTTAGACATCCAGTGGGGAGAGCGTGGGAAAAGGAAGGTAATTTTGAAAAAAAACGAGAGGGTTTATTTACACACTGCATGATGCACTGTGTTGATTTCTGCCTTGTGTTTAAAATAGAATGTTATTTTATTCTAAAGCTCTCATTTCAGTGAAATTAGGCATGTTGAAATTCATCATGAATCTGTGGCTGTCTAGGAACTAAACAACGAGGTAAATTTCTTACCCAGTCATAGTGTACTTATGTTATGTTACAGTGCATAAGGATAAAGATTCCTCCTAGTGGTAGGCTACGCTAGTCGAACACTGTTAAATTACTATATAGAAGGTCTAATAAAGGAAGTTCTAGCAAAACCACAAATGTTAAATCCTGATCAAGGTGCTGAAGTGGGACGAAAAAGCAAAGTCTTGGGGCTTTCCTCTAGCACAGCACAAAAAGGTGTCCAAAATTTCCCCCACAATATTTTAGTAAATTACTTCCATGGTGCTCCAGGAAAAAGCAGATGGTCAGACAGGCTCACTATTTCACCTGCTTCTAAAAAAATAAAGTTAAAAAAAATGTATATTATATTAATGACTTTGTTTTCTATTATATTGATGTCTCTAAAACCCAGCCCATGCCTAACATAATTCCTTCAGAAGTACCTGAAGGCCTTATTGTTGTTTTTAAACAGAAAATCAGAAACTCTGCATCAAGTTGAGCACATGCCACTAGAAAGAGGTTGCTATTTATTGTTATATCTGAGAACAGGTGCATAAATTTTACTAGTGTTATATGACAGCAATGTTATCACTTAGCTGTATTGCTGGGCAAGCTACAAATCTGGAGTTTTTCAATCTGGATAATGACTGGTCTCTGAAACAATGAAGAGTAATAATTTGATGACAACCATTGTGCAAGTTCAAACAGTGCAGAGAAACTTGTATGACCCACAAGAGAGGAAGGATCAGACTCACACCTGGTCTCAATATGTTCATGAAGTAGAGATTTGCACTCGCTTACAGCAGGTCTAGAGGCTAAATTTGCAAATCCCTCCTCACTGGAAGAAAACTGTGTTTCTTATCTGCCTCTTTTAGTATTTTCTCCCTTTAAAACTGGTTCCTAAAATGTAAAGAGAAGTCAAAGCACTGTTACTATTCTTTATTCTAATCTTCATGATTCTAAAACAGAAGCCATACCTCTCCTTAGAACAGTGAGTATGTAAATGCAACTGGAAGTGGAATAAAGATATAAACAAAAAATGAGCTCAGAAGAGGGGTTAAGAACTGAATTTTGTGCTCTAGGGGAAAAAAAAAGCACGGCAAGCCAGTGTGTTGTATTGAAATTCCATTAGATTGGGAAGATGGGAGACTAGAGTTCATTTCAGTGTTAATGGAAACTGAAGAGCCAAGTCTATCGGAAGACATTAATTCAGCACTTTTTCTGTTGCTTATTTTTCTCTTGGCCATGTTCCAGTTTGTTAGTATATATCACTGTTTCTCCTAACAGAATATCTTTTGCATTTGAATCAGATTGAGGAAGGTAGCGTCCTCCTAATTCAGGATACAGAGCTTATTTCTCATATTAGAAAAGTTCTGTAATCTATCTAATATTTTTACTTCAAGCATTGCAAAATAAATTGTGGTGAATCTTTCTTTCTGGATGTCTTTATGTACTTATTTATATCAGAGTGTTTGTTTGTTTAGTTGTTATTATTGTAATTTCTCTCTTCTTTCCTCTAGTGAAGGAGGACCAGGAAAGAGGAAGGGAGGGAACATACACAAAATTTAACCTCTTTTTAAAATTATTTGTTTTTTAATGCATTTGGGAGAAGTTTAAAAAATAAAACAAAATACAAACCTTCAAAAGCTTCCAGATTATTTCTTAAAGCTATATGAAAGCTACTATTCAGAAGAAATTCAATTGACAGATATAAAACAGATGTATCAGTTAATGAAAAACTCAAGAAGGAAAAGTTAATTTTCAAACAAATTAATTAAATATATTCCTAGCTATTGTAATATACCAAAGTTTTCTCAAATTTGTGTTGGTTTAAATTACCTCTAGTACATGAAGGTATTCTTGAAAGGCAAGCTTCATAAGTTTCAAAAATACTTGCACCTGCATTGTTCTATTAAACTGACTGAGAATATTTGTGTCAGTGAAGTTTATTGTATGCTGATGTTTGTAAGATTCTATCTAGTAGTATTGTATAGTACAGTATAATAAAACCATTATTCCGAAAATTTTTCAGTAAGAGAATAAATGCGTTGAGATGAATTTGTAGATTCCCAGCATTTCCTAGTTTCCTGTAGCTTGCCCAAAGTCTGTACTCAGGATCTTAATTTTCAGTCCCTTTGTGGTGGAAGCAAGATATATCTAGTCACACGGAATGTTTACTTGTCAACTACTTCTGAACCTATTAGCCAGCTTAATCAACTTTGCCAGAAGCATAGCATCTATAAATTCCATGAAAACAGGAAACCGATGAGACATTAAAAGGCCATATTATTATCTTTGTACTAACTGGAAAAGGCTGCAGCACATACTCATGCCTTATCAGACAATCCACAAAGATTGACTAACAGATAATCTTTTCTTGAGCACAAAAATAAGACAAAAGTAGTATATAGCAGTAAAGTAAACCTGTGTCAGGAAAATAAGCTAACATTCATTTCTTAAGCCGTTTGTAGGCAGCAGGGTTAGATTTTTCTCTGTGACAGTGGACAAGTCCATGACCTATTTAGAGTCCAATAACTTTTAGAAAATTCTCCAAAGCAGTTATTAAGAGTGATCCACCCCAAAGAAGCTTGACAGGCGGGAAACTCACAGACTAAGGTAACACATTGTTGTGGCTGTACACATTAAGATCTGCCTCACGTTTTATAAATTAATGACAAGAAGAAATAGAATGAACAAAATAGTAAATAAAAAAAAGCTTCCAAGCTGTGTCAAAATATATTTGGAGAAAGATGGATTTCTAGGAGGAATTCCACCCTCTGTTCCACAGCAGTAACAGAGAAATTTTCTCCCAGTATTTACTCTTTATATTTTTCCAAGTCATTTGTTGGTTTTCTAAAAATTGTTTGTCTAACAACATCATTGGTACTTAGTCCAAATCCTAAGACAGTTATATCCACTTTTTGTTACAGATTCCACATTGCCCCATCATTCTGTTCCCAGAATCTTTAAGAAGAATTTAACCACTCCCTTTAAAAAAAAAAAAAAATAAATTATATTTTCTGTTCCACAAAGATATGACTACAAATTATGCAAGTTCAGGTTTAGACACGTACAGTCTGTACATTTGGGAAGCACTATATCTATATTTCTCCTACAGTGTTCAATAAAACTGTGACAGTGGTTGTACAATGGCTCAACCCAAGTGATAGGGTCAGAACTCAGATCCAGGTCTTTGGGTGCATCCATAGGGTAGCTCACAGCAACCCTTCCACCTCATGTGCATTCCCACATAGCTCAGAAACAGGAAGAAAATGCTTCTAAAGTTATGATGCAGCTACAGCAGCTTACATTTTACAGAAACAATTATAAAATGAACATAAATTCTTCCTGTATATTCCTGTCTAAAACAGGTAACATAACATGAACGGCTAACTTAAGGTCTAAATGTTTATTCAAACTTCATAGTAAGCATGACATTTTCTAATAGTTCTTTATCATTATATATGGAGTGCCATAACATTTTTTTCTAAAAAAACCATCCTACAAAGGAGTCATTTACTACTATCATCTTGAGAGAATAGCATTTAGGTAAATCATTTCTTGATATGTTCACTGATCAGCACATTATTCTGAAACAACCAGAGTGCTTGACTTGCTGTAATCTTATTTATGTCATTAAAACAAAGTTTTTTGTCAAGTTGAAGAAACTCCTTAGGATTTTCTACTGACTGTTCTTAGAGACAATATCCTGTCTTTGTGATGAAAAATACTTGCAGAAAAAAGAAAATATGGCTTTATTTTTTTATTTGAGAGATGGCACAGTTTACAGTGGTTATTAGAGTTCAAAATAGCAATTTAATGCAGAAATTCCTTAAAACACTTTTTTGTGCTTTGTAGTCTTTTGTTTAGAGAAGCAAAGGTAAAATGGCTCTGTAGGTCATTAGGTTCACGCACTGGGCCCTAAATCAAGGGCAAATAGCATAGGAATTAATAAACACCAGGAAGTAAAACTTCTTTTTATTGATTCACAAGCTACTTATTTCGTAGCTTTACAATTCAAGAAAAACAGTCATGGCTACTGTATGCCATAATTTCTGAAACATTTCTGTGTTTCTTAAGGAAACACAAAGACATAACTTTTGAACTGAGAAAGTAACAATGTCAGTGTATATTGTCTTTTATTGCAGTAAATAAGAATGGTATATCATTTTTAGTTTGGTTGTATAGCATGCAGTGCAGAAGCCATAAAGACGCTCCTTTCGACTGGAAAGGGCAGTGTCTTAAACTGTGGACAAAAATAAATAATTTCATGAGAACTTAATTGCAATGAAACATAACTATTCCCCATGAAATCCTCTATCTTGCACAAAGGAAAGAATGAAGAACAAATCAGAATTAGAGAAAAGATTAAAATGTACTTTACCTTAAGCAAAAGCCCAAGACGAAGTATTCAATAACATGGCACAGTAGCAAAATACTGATTAGCACAGAAAAAACAAGCCACACACTTTATTTAACCAGAAGAAACTCTTAGTCTGCAAACATGTTAAGTAGATTTTTCCCATTTGGTAAAAGGGAAAATGAATAGAACTGAATTTCAGTAACTGTTCTGAATATCTTTCTAGATAGGAGTTTCTTTTGTAATATCATCAATTTAGAAAATGAATTGTAATGTGTGACATACTGCCAAAAGAAAACACCTCTAAATCAGCACACCTTCATAAACTTACCTGACAATCCTCAGAAAGTAAGGTAAGGAGCTCTCTGAATCGTTTATGTTTACTCTTAAGATACTTTACGATATTTTTAATAGGAAATCTCCAGAAGTTTTGTAAAAACAGAAATTCTAATTTGTTACCAGGTAATTCTAAGCTAGCACACTCATCACTCACGTAGGAAGATCTGATTCCTGAAGCTACTGATAAAGTAGCTACTATTTAAAGACAGAATACAATTACTGTCACTCGCTCCACATCTTTACCAAGTCTTGGTAAATAAACCTTCTTTTGCTTTTTTTGAGGAAGATCAATTCAAGATAAAGGCTGAAGAAAATACGTCTTACAATTTTACTCGCCTTATGTACCTTCACCATTGCCTGTCTTCTGAATGAGCGCTACAAAATCAAAAATTGAACTAAAAAGCTCAGTCTTTCTTGCCTATTTTTTTCTGTTGATTGGTTGTCCACTATTTTTTTAAGCAGTATTCACTTAAGGAGAAAACAGTAATATGTTCCGACTATAGATTTTCAATCTGATAAACACAGAAAACTTCTGTAATTCAAATGGTTCCTACTTACTCACCTTATTAGAAATAAGAACTGGCCCTGTGAAAGTCATTTGTATCTCTTATAGTCTTTAATTCCCTCTGGACACATAAGATGTCTGACTCTCTTGTCTCTTTTTCCCTTCCTAACTCTTTCCTCTGAACTACAAGGTGCTATCCTTATCCTAATGAAGTCAGTGGTAATTTTGTCATCGACCTCAATGAGGTTAGGATTTCCCTTCTCTCATTCCTTTGAAAAAGACCATACAGCCTCCAACCAGAACACCCTCAGTGTTTCCACTATTTCTGACTCACTGATCTTTTTCTCCCGCAATCACAAATAGCAAAGCTTCATTGTATACAGTATCAAAACAGGGGGGGGACACAGATGGACGACACTGCCACAAGAAAGAAAGAAAAAGCCACTTCCTAAGGAAACTTCATCTTCCTTTCCCTTTCATCTGTGCACCCTCGCAAACACCATAAAGTCACAATGAAATAAAAATCCAAATCACAAATAAAAGTTCTACAGCGACACCTATTTCTCATATGACTGCAGATGTTAACCACTCACATGGCTGGATACATTACATTTTCATGTGAACAGTACGTGCTTACTCTTTTCTGAATTTCTGGCTTCAGCTTTGAGGATTCCCATGGTTTTTTTCCTATCTTGCTTTCTATTTTACCTTGCCTATTCTGCAATTCCCAGCAAAACTACCATGCACCTAGTGTATATGCTTGTTTTCTTGTGGTGTTGCTTGCATTATTTGTCTGAAATCATGTATCAGCAGACACTGCCTGACAAACTTGTTGAGACAAATGCTGCTCTACAGAGTGAGTTGAAAGCAAACATCCCTATTGTCCCTAATTTACTGTCAAACCAGGAAAAAAAAAAGCTCTATTCACAAGGCAATGATTTACACCACCTTAAAAAAATACTCTTCTTCTAGATGTGAAACTACTGTAATGTGGAATGTATATACATCAAAAAAATCACATTGACATGACAAATATCAAGATTTTCCCATTAAGAACAAAAAGTACTACTTTTACTTGATTCTTGTTCTCACGTTGAGGTGATATGAACAATGTTATGACTTGGTTTGTTGTCTACTTGTCTTGTTGTCTAGTCCTTTGCAGATTTCAGCCTTCCTTGTAGGAAGCTGAAATTCTTGATCAAGCCTTGTATAGTACAGATTAATTTATCATGAAGAACAGTTTAGTGTGATGTTCCAGGGTGGAAATTCAGTTCACTCTCTATGCCCTACGTGTATTCCTTCTACCCTACCTCCAGCTTTCTCTCTCAGTCCTAAGCAGCAGTAGCAATTACAATTACTCCACATTCCTAGACACTGGAGAATTTGGCTCATGGTAACAACGTGCTTATTAGAAATATATCTGGACCACATTCTTCTCAATCTGACATAGGTACCAAAGCTCTGAAAAGAAGAAGGATAAAAGGCAGCCACCTTCCTCAGCATTCCTAATGCCAGTTTATACAGCTGTTCATTTAGTTCCTATGAATTTTGCTTGGCCTCTTCATTTTCCCCGCGCTTACTCCAGGAAGTTTAGGCTTGCATTTGGCCTACTAGAAGCCAAGACAAAGTTAAGTATGTACAGCGTGTTCACTGTTGTGGACCCAGCCACAAAACAGCTACTTCATTACCACCTGAGAACTCTGGAAGAAGGCTCAACTTCAGCAACTGTTCATACAGAGGAGAGATTTCCATATAAAAAGGGCCTGTAAAAAAGACAGAATTACAATTCCCACTTTGGAAGAGTATTGGATCCTCTTATGCATTTTAATGCCAGCACAGTTCATTCAGGTCAGAACTTGCTGTAATAATGATGCCTGCTAGCAGCAATACATGTTGTTTTCACATGAGAAGCACTCAGAGGTACATATTTTTTCTCCTCCTTTTCTAGCCTCCATTTACAACTGTGACTCTTTTTGCTGAATGTTCCATACAAACAAGAACAAATGTTTGAGTGAGAAAGGATACTCTCCCCTTCAGAGAAATCAGGGTCAACCTTAACCAAAAACCTTCTGTGAAACTGTGAAGGTCCCATAACAAGATCATAGGGGTCCAAGCAATCCCCTGCTCTTACCGTGACTTACGCTGTTGGAGTATTTGGCCTCCTGAGTCAGTACAATTTGACTCTGAGGTTTCCTGACTGGAGCTAGTTTATATGGGAGTAAGTTAAACATTTTTAATCCTTTCATAATAAACAGTCTTTGGAACTAATTGTTACTGTTTTCCTGAGGGGCTTTTGGCCTCTTTAACACAAAACATTAGTACCTGGTATTTTGCATATGAGGAGGATTAAAGTGCACCCCCCCAATCTATTGAGAGATTTACTGCAAAACTTTTTTTTTCCGAATGGCACTGTAACTGCCATAGGAACATATTGTAACTGTCAGTTACAAACCACTGACACCACATTTAACCTCCTACACAAATACACATTGCAACTGCTCTTTCGCCAGACAAGACATAACTATCCAGCTAGCAAGAGAAAAACATTTAGTCTCTTAATTGCTTTCTGTACAAACTGTATAATTAAAATTTTGTTCTGTAATTTGGTAATGAAAACAAACAAAACTATCTGTAATCCAAAAAAACAAACAGAATAAAATCAAAGGAGGAATGAAGGAAATAGAAAAAAAAAATAAGGCAGCAGTGTTTTAATGTATGATTTCATTCATGGTGATATTGAGCCATGAGCTCTCTTCAGTCTGTTCTGGAAAGAGCATGATAAGCAGCACTCGTAATCAGTATTTTTATAAGATGTAGCACAAATATCTAAGGCTATGAAATATCCCAGTATGCCTCTTCAACATCTCTCCTCACTATAGTCAGTAAGAGCACTTAAAATTGGATTCAGGATCTGAAAGCCAGAGTCACCCTTTACATGTGGAAAAAGCTCGCTAATGGTACTGGCAGAACTCCCCGAGCTGGGAGAGCGGTGGGGATCACCCTTGCTAGCAGGGAGCTCGGAGAACCAACATCACAGCACCCAAGGCGTTCAAAACAGGCCCAGTCATGGAGAGGGAGAGACTGATCTCCCAAGGCTGCACCGCAGCACAGACATACCTCAGCTGGCAGCCCCCGGCCACCAGCTCCGGCTTGCTGCCATTTCCAGAACAAGGCGTTCAGCCCCGCGGCAGTGAAGGCAGCAATAAGATCTCCACTGGCTAACGTGGAAAGCCACTTCGGTTTTGCCCCCACAATGAAGTATTCCAGTATACAGCCTACTTAACTATTTCCAGACTGAGAGGCCTGATCGATTTTTTTATAACTTTGGCAATTTCACTGAGAAAACAGAGATATATTTAGCTAGCAACAGCCGTTGCCAAAGCAGCACATTAACGCCCTTTTCAGGAGTAAAGAGAACAAAATGGAGAAATTCACATTGCAGTAAGGAGAGAACAAAATGGATTGAACTGAAATGTGTCCGTTTTAAAATTCACCGGTGGGCAATGATCAGTTTTATTGGTATGAAATTGGAACCGCACTTCCAAAGCTGAATAAGTGCTAAGCACATTTACACGAGTGAAGTGCAAACATATGTGACTTCAAACAAACTGTGCTGGTTATGAGAGAAAACTTCATACTTTATTGTTTAGAAAATATGACTTAATTTTTTTTCCCCAAGGAAAACTGTTACCCCTGGAGACAGGGAGGGGAAAGAAGGGACAGGAGGTGTTTTTCAGATGGAAACTTTTAGGTTAATTTTGACTTCTTGTTGTACCTGAATAATAAGAATACGATGAAAATTGTAAAGCAAATTGCTTAGCTGGCATTACTGTTCATTATGTGGTTCTCTGCATAACAGTTTTTGGAAACCATAGCTTAACAGCTGAAAATGTGGCAAATATTATCTTTGTACAAGGCCTAACATTGGTAAAACTGGCATGAATAAGAATTATATCCTCTGACCATCCTCTCTTTACTTGGATCTTTTTCTCATTGATAACTTGCTTAAGGCTTATTTGTTAAGGAACATAAAACAACGAAAACAAAGTACAGCATCTTTTAGAGGGCAATAAAACATCAAATAGCACCTTATTTCTCAGTTGTCTCATTGGTGTCAGCACTGACCTCACAGAAGCAGGAAACAGGCACAGCAGAAGACCTAAAAAAATAAATCAAATGAAATTAGGTTTACATGCAACAAACTTAAAACCTACAGTAACAAAAAAATGAACTGCAAGTCTCCATAACTTTAATGGAATTATACGTGAAATAAATGGGGAAATTGAGTTGTCTGGGTGCTGTGGCACTACTACACATTAGAGAACCGAAATACTATCACCTTAGGCCCACAAGGGCAAAACATTAAATTATCCAAAATGCAGGAGAGATGAGTATAACAATAAGTCTCTTCTCTTTGTTTGCTTGTTGGGGTTTTTTTTGTGAGGGAAGGAGGGGAGTGTACAGAGGAAAAGTGTATTATAAATCACTGATTTTATAAATCTCATTAATAAAATCTTCAATAACTCAGTGGTGAGCAATTAGATTTTGTCAAATAGCTATTAACACTACTGATTTTTCATGGAAAAAAAAAAATATATAAGAACCACAAACTGAAAACCAGGACAGCAGCAGCATGGGAAAGAGGTAGGATGGGATTAGGGTCTGATATTGAAGTCTTAAGCTCATGCTCCTTCCAGATGGACATTTTCATCACAGAAGGAGAAACCTTCTCATGTTGTAATATTTTTCCATTACAGTTATATGGCGTGGTATTATCCAGAAATGGCTAAAACACTCCAACAGCCCTTCTGCAAGTAAGAAAGTCTGGGACCATTCCTGAAGAAATCCTATGGGTTTGTGAGGGCTGTAAGACCAAGCTATGAAGAGAGAGCTATACCACACCTAAAATAAATTAAAAATACATTAAAAAATAAGGTCAGAAAGAGCCTAGCCTACTGAAGTGGATGACAAAAATCCTATAGGAGTTTGATCAAAATTACTAACAGCAGTTTAAAATGCTGTCACAGTATTAGGATGTGTCAGAAACCTGCATTCCTTGCCCTCACTCTAAATTGTCACTGACCTTCTTCAGGATGTCTGAAGATTAAACTAGACCTTACCAAGTAATTCCAAGTGATTTGGCTCGATACAAGAAATAGTGGTGGAAATATTGTTTTATGCACTAATAAGCTGAGAGCCGTGTTCCCAAAGAAAGCAATACATAAGTAAAGGGAAAAGGTGCTGCCACACAAGTACAGATTCAGGAAGTCGTAAAACAAATAAAACTCTAAAGGTCACAGAGAATAATTATTTTTTGCTTTTTCATGTATCAGTGCTATATGTCTCCCTTTAAGCAAGAATTGGAGATTCACATCAATGAGGTAAATATGACACTGAAACTTATTTACAAACTACCAAAATGAACCTAAAACACCAGTAAATTATTTCTTCACTGTTGGAGCCAAGCGACAGTGTGGCAAGCCTAATGTCCTTAGATACTTGCTGATATCTCAGTGGGAGATGCACCTTCTTGCAAAGACCAAGCTGTGTGGCTCAATGCAGGGGTAACTGCTGAAAAAACAGCACCTGTGTTTATGTGTATCAAGGAAACATAATGGTGCTGTGGTGCTTTCAGTCTTTAAATGCTCAGATTCAAAGGTTTAGTCGTCAGCACTTCCACACTAGATAGGGCTTCATGCATGGAGGTGTTTGCTGAAGCCAGTGTAAGAAGGGAATCTGGTCTTCTGGATAACACCTCTCTGCTAGCTATTGTTCTAACTTCCAGAAACTACAAGCTATTTATGATTAGTTGTTGATAAACAACATGCAGACACCCGAAATAATGACTTTAGCCCACAATCACTCACAGTAAAAGAGGAAATGTGTTAATGACCTTAAAATAATGAAGTTGTTACTACAAAAATACTTAATAATAAGACTACAAATCTAATAGTCTGCCCTCTATTCACAAGGGAGCTTTACTTAACAGAGACCAAGCTACAGCTTGGCTTAGGATTTTATTATTGTGGAAACCAACAGAACGTATTCAGTAAGCACACAGGGTCAGGAAACAGAGTTTCACGTCACATCCACAATAAGCTGTATCACAGAACACATAGCCTGGGTTTAACTGAGATACTGAAATTAAAGTTAAGTTTAAACAACGGGCAATGTAACTTACTTCTGCAGTTCGAGCTTTTCTGCATGACTAAACAGTGAAGTGAATAATAATTTGCTTCTGAAAAATCACCACTTATAGTCACCAAAAAAAATGTTGCCTCTTTCAGTTACACATGCCTGTACTGAAAAAAGACACAGCTGATAATGAAAACATTCATCTATCATATTTTATATATTGCTTCAGTTTGTATACGATATGACCGAATGGGTTTACAATGATAAGCAAGAGAGTAATATGGTGGTAGGACAATGGTGTATGAAACATTTCGGTTCCTTGTGCTTAGAAAATAAGCAACCACAATATCTGCGGCAGTCAGCAAACTTCTGGAAGGCTTCAGAGAAATGGAAAAAACCAGAAAGTTTGTAAAACGATCATATTCTGTTTTCTCAACTGAATAGTGTACGAGTATACTGAAAACATATATCACTTCCACCATCTTTACTTTTCACATCAGATCAAATTACCACCATGTGAATTCCTAATGTTATATTTTGTTATGAATCTAATCTTTCTTTTGCTGATCATCATCTACGTTAGCCACACAGACTCAAACATTAATTGGAGTAGCTAAGCTGGTCATTATTATTATTAACCAAGCTCACTTTTGCTGATCTATACTGTTACTGACTAGGTTGGGCTTCAATTTACCAGCAACAGCTCCTTTTGTCTATGGTGACGGATCAAAGGTCAGACTAACTCCAACCATGTGGAGCCTAATGATAGCTAAGGGAGACCCATGAGGGATATAAAAATAGAACTAAAGATAAAGGCTTTAATCACAAGTGACAAATTACATTTTTGATGTGTCAAGTTCAATATTAATTATTTTCAGCTGCTCTGCTTTTTCTTTTGTCTTAAGGAAACTACAGCAATCTGCTGACATGCATGGAAAAATTCAGGTGCAAAATGACCTCAGTTCAGTTTGCAGATTTACAGGAAACCGTATACTATCCTTAGAGCATTTAAGTACTATGGCCTGTGAAATACTCTGGCCTGCAAAAAAAAAATGTAATTGTGAACCTGATACCGCTCTTTTCTAATTTTAGAATGAGCTAAATCTTCTACTTGTATTGTGGATTGTGGACTGACAGAAAACAAACAAAACTAAACAACAGTGCTTGCCGGCAGAGAATCAACAGTTGTCTGGAGAAACAACATTTCTAATTAAGTAATTCTGCCAGAAGTGAAAAAACCTGAAAGAAGTGGTAATTTCTTTTTCTATTTTCCAGCTACAATATTTCTTCAATATCAGCCTGAGCCATCCATTCTTGTAAAAACAGACATATGTTTTATGCATTTTTTGCCATTTGATAAATCCATTGCCTACTCTGATGTTTTGGAAAACATCTTTTATTCACAGTAGAAAGCTAATTAAGTTGCAAAAATGAACATATCCAAAAATTCTTTGGTGAGAAGGAAGAACAATGAATAACAGTCTAGAAGTTTAAAAGGCAACTGAGGTGTGCAACTTGACAGATCCTGAGCTAACAGTTTTTCCTCCCTGACCTTTAAACTGAAATGTAAACATCTTGTGATTGTTTAATATAAATAATGATATTTAATCTGTTGACCATGTGTAATGAACTAATAGTAAAAGTGATTAGGGAAGAACACTGTGGCATTTCAAATACTCAGTAATATGCAGAATCAATGTAATTTTTCCCTAACTAAACGTAAACCAACCCAAAAGATATGGTGGTCACAAACGAACTCCAAATACATTCTTAAAACATTGATATCTGCCTATGATTATTAGCCTTAAATAAGAACATCTGAGAGATCACTGTTTATCCTGACTACTAGAGACAGTTATGGTATGAAACAGAAAGACTCAGATTTAAAAAAGAAAAAAGAAAAAAAAAGAAGAAAGAAAAAGAAACACTAAATTTAATCAAAATTAGGTAAGGTAAAAGCTTTGTGGCAGAGGTCTGCTAGCAAAAGCAGCCATATGCTTCAGTGCTTCCAGCATCATGAAAGCTATTCTGCCCAGGGGAAGAGGCCGAAATGGAGAACCATTTTGTTGATACATGGTGAAAATAAGACAAATGAAAGAGCCCAGTGGGCCTGAAACATGTCTATTTATTTTCTTCTGCTAAAAAGGTATTTCTGGAGATAAGGAAGCATTTCATGAAACGGAAGAAAGAAGCCCAGTCAACTCACTACATCTGTGTCGCTGGGGGAATGATTTTAATCCTTCACCCCAACCAATAGCTTCCAGCACTGGGATGCAGATGTTATCAATGAAAGAAAGGATGAAAACAGGAGATTCATTTAAAAATCTTTTAGCTCTGAAGCAGGAAGACTGTGTTAAAGCTCAAATTCTCTGCTTTCTGGCTAAGAGCTGAACACCAAAACTGCAGTGGCTAATGAAGTGGCAGGTAGGGAAAGGAAGGATTTGTAGCATTCCAAGACAGATGAAAGCAGCTTGTTCCACAGGATCATCATCAGCTGAAATGTAGCCTTGCTATCTAGCAGGGTCTGAGTATCCCAAACTTCAAGTTCTTCTTGTAGAAGAGAGGGAGCAGCTAAGGGTCTCCAGGAAAGCTGCACTAAAGGATCGGGTTATGAAATAGTTTTCTGCATGTTACTGTATTTATGCCTTTTGCTAGTGGGTGTTTCAGGGTTTTTTTTGTTTGTTTGGATTTTTTTGGAGGGTGCCTTTCATAAAAAACAGTTTATAAATGGAGAAAATTAGATAACTGAATACTAGGGAGTTTAGCAAAATTTATGAAAGTTTATGGTTGGTGCTTTGGCCTGCTATTTATTAGTTACTCTTCTAAATTGAGTCACTGGTCCTCCTTGTTGTCAATCAAGTCCTGGTTAAAGGGGTTACACAGAAATAACGGAGATATGCTAGCTGATGAAAAGACACTCACAAAACCCTATTCTCTGGCTTGCACTGATTGATTCCACTATTGACCTGAGAAAAACCCATGTGTATTCACAACATGATAGGGTATAAATTCTTTCTTCAGCTGTATTCAAAGGCAATCAAAGTAAATTATCTTTTTCTCAGCAGCACCTGACTAACTTTCATGAAGAAAATGCTTGGAGTTATAAACTGGATATAAATGAGTCATCACGCTTTACTGCATTAATGTGTGCATGTTTTCAGGGACTGACCTTTGCACTAACCTGTCAGAGGTATAGCCAAGCCATCACCCTCTGACAGGCCTTTACTGAGGGAGAAAAATCTTTGTAATAGCACAGAGGAATTTACTAATCTGACATCTAGTTTAGCAGATTAATCTTGGATTTTCTTTGATCATGCTTGGCAACAATGTGCAGCAAGTCAAACCAATCAGCAAACATTAATTAAAAGAACAATGAAAAGCAGAGGCTATTTAGTTATGAATGGCACACTGACTGAATATTATGAGTTCTCAGATGAAATCAACATTTCCTAAATGACCCAGATCAGTACTGGATAAGCTTCAAGCTAGTTGTACGATCTAAGAGGGAACCCTGAAAGAATGTTATCACAGTCTAGAGAAAAAAGTGAAACGAAACTGGAAAGCTGCCTTTGGGATTCGTGTGAACCAAAGCCCTGCACTGAGATTCATGAAATCAGGCTTCTAAACATCAGTGCAAACCCTACAGCAGGCACTCATGAGTTGCCTGCAAACACTAACTAAGGTTTTAAAATTCTGCCCTCATAAAACAGGTAAATAAAGAACAGTGACACCGTTAATCTGTTGCAGTTTTGCTTAATGTTAGGTGGTATAATACTGCTTACACAATAGAAAGTTATGTCAAATGCATAAACCCAGATGCTTAGCTGGTGTAACCTCACTGTTTTACTGAAATCAGGGGGGTTATATTTATTTACGCAACTACAGATGTGACTTTGCATGTCCTGACACTGAATCTTTAATTTCTTGTATTATGTAATGCAGAGAGTTCAGAAGTGTTGAAAATTTGTTACTCTTACAAAAGTAGAATGAAAGCACTAGCTGGCTCTACACCTTTGTGATTGTAAACCAGGCCTATGTTCCTACCTGTGTGACATTATAAAGAATGACTAAGCTTTAATTATTCTGGGAAATGAAGTGAATATAAAACAGAAGTGAAATGCTTAAGGGCATTTTGTTTTAATAGAAAATGTATAAGGAAGTTACAGGCGTGTACCAGCTTAAAACTTTATTACTTAAATAATTGCATAATTATACACTGGGAAAATTGTTTGATAAAAAAATACTCTTTAATGTTTGCACAGTTTCTTGTGCTATTCTAATATTGAATGGGATATTTATGGCCAAATTTAAGCAGATCTTGTAGAAGTTCAAGGTACTTCTTATTAACAGTATTCAAGGTTTTCCTTAAAGCTGCTTGTCAGCAGAGTGCAGAGGTGACTGGCAAACACCTCCTGAGCGTTTAGAGCAATGAAGAAGCCTAGTAGGTGGGGGGCACTCTGGCACCATCAAAACTGAAAAAAATTCACAAAGCCAAAACCCAAAAGCAGTAATGAGACTAACAGATACAAAGAGGAAATTTCTAATAGTCCACATCTCTGCAGCCAACAGAGAAAGGGCTAAAAGAACCAACAATGAGGTACGCTTTGCTAAAAATGTGGCTATTTCAAAAAGATCTATCTAAAACCACACAGCAGACAGTTCAACAACCATAATTTTAAATTAAAGTTTAGCATTTTACAGACAGATGTGTTACAGCTTAAACAGAAGGTCTAGGCTCCTTATGTCAGTCACTAAGCAAGCTTTTTTCACCCATGTTAGGCCGAAGATCCAACAAGATGGTACATTCCAGTCCCTTCTGTTCCAAAATCTACAAGTATTTGTCTAATATAGATGCCATTTCTAGAGTCATACTGTGAAACTCGTGGAAAGGTGTTAGCCTACATTTCTCCACTGTTCTGACATCCAAGTATGGTTTCTTGTTATCAGGAAACAAAAATATTTTTTTATTTCAATGGGCCATGATTTGTCCTTTCTGATTATTAATTGCTGTTAAACTTCAAAACTGAGTGTACATTTTTTGCCTACAGATACTTTCATGTGAGGGTTATCCAAAGTGATCTTTACTCCGGATAAAAAAAAATACATGGCTTTAGTCTGGATTTTAAAAAAATCCATTGTTCACTTCTATTGCACTTCAGGAAAAAGTGTGCTGATTTGAATTATAAATCATAAATCATCTCTGGCCATAATCAGAGCAATTTTACTGCATATATAGTATGAAATCATCTCTTCATATGGGACACCAACTCATGTTTTCAAATGTGAATATGTAACTTTGAGCACTGCACCTAATCATCCTTAAAAATAGGTGAAAGATCCACTCAAAGACAGGAAAACAAGGGCTAGATCAGTTAAGACAGGTCTATTTCTGGAGATATTAGTATACAACACAGCATCATATCCAGGCCCCCTTGTCTCTTCTTATCTCCCTTTTCAATCACTAAATACTTACTTACACTTTTTTGCAGCTGGATCAACTGAAAATAACTGCTGGTGCAAAACCAGGTGAAAGCTTAAATGCACACAGAATCACAGAAGAGCAGAATATGAAACTGATGCCTTGAATACCCTTTACTATAAACCTTTCCTATACAGGGTAAAAGGAACACGTCTATGCCTGGAAAGTGATTTTGTAAGAAATGTTTATTTCATTTCTGTGGCAGACTTACAGGAGTCAAGCAGCAAACTGCACAGTTTCCCACTTGCCTTTGAGATTATTGCCAAATATAGTCCCAAGCACAAATGGATAAAGTGGATAAAAGCAGTTTAGATGAAAGAACAGAACTGAATACTAGGACGTATTTATGGCTATAAAATACAGTATTTCTGCTATGGGGACCATCTATAAACTATCTACTTTATTGGTTTAAACCACAAGTTACAAGAAAGTGCAGAGGTGCCGAATGTCACTGATGTGATTGCAGCTAACTTAAATCTGTCAAACCTCAAGAGGAGTTCTCTTAAATCCAGCTGCAGGTCTGGCTACGTCTTGCTGCTTCTCCTGTGCCTAATCCAAAGGAGAACTTTAGAATGGGAAAAGCTTTTGTGATCTGTCAAGTTGCCCTAATTTCATGAGCATTCCTCTATACCTGAAATTATAATTGTTGACTCTTGAAAACTTAATTTCATCTTTTGTTAAAGTAGTTGTGAGAGACCTTTATTAAAAGGACATTCTTGATCCATGTGTAGGTTCAGGCTAATTTCTTTCATATCAGGATTTATATTCATTCAAATGTGAAAATAGTTATATTTCAATGAATTCACACAGGGTAAATTTTTTACCGAGACACAGCACATAATGGTTAAGTTTTTGTCCCCAGTGGAACTCTGTTTTTATTTCCTAAACCACCTTTTGACTGAAGTTTAATAACGCATGTTCACCCAGAATTCAGCAGACACCGCTACAAAATGTTATTTGGAAGATTCCTGTAAATAGTCTGCATTTGTAGGACTAGTTACGCTGCATACCACAGTTCTGAAAATCTGAAATTAAAATGGATTGGGAGGTCATTAGCAATGTCTGCAAGCAAGATCCCTGTAAGGGGTCTCAAGCTTAGAAATAAAAAAATGAAGATGACATCTGACATGCATATTTCAGGAAACAGCATTCAAAGAAGCAAAACCAAAAACTAGAAAACAAAAATTCACATTTCTCTAAATCACTTAGCAATTTCTTCAACCATCCCAGCAGTGTTTGAAGCATATCATCAGAGATGTACCGCCTCATAACATAGCTAGGAAAATAGTAAAACTTCTTGGAGAAGTAAGGGAAGTTATTAAGACAAGCTGGAATAGCAACAATTAAAATGTAAGCTAGGAAATAGATTTAGAACTCAAACGTATATTAAGAAACTCATGTATTCTAATTCCACAAAGATTTTCATCAGTCTTAGCTGGAGAAGTCTAAATTACACATAGCAATGATGCATTTTAGAAATCACCCCAAATGCGGATTTCTAGAACTTCTCTAAGACACCACATTGATATAAATACCATGGCAAAATGAAGAAAAAAGAAAAAAAGTATTATTGTATTTCTCAATACAACATGACCATAGGCTCTAGTCTCTTAGTAACGCAAGTCAAAATGAAGGGTACTCAGTAGAAGACAAATGTTAAATTTAACATGTGATACCTTCAGATAAGGCAAACTTTTAAATAAAATTATGCAGAATATTATCATGCTGATTTGGATCATCCTAGGTCTTTCTTCAAGGACTAGAAATAGGTATTTTGAAGAGGGAGGACAAAGTAAAGCGCACACTCTCTCTCTCTGCTTGGTCAAAAGGATATTAGGAAATGCTGCGGCCTTTACATATAGGGGAATGAATGATTTTTTTCCTTGATCTCTGAGGAAGGATAAGAATTTTACATTTAGGGAGGCAGGAAAGGAGAAAGAACTCTTAAAACATGACACTGTAAAATACAGGGAAGGAGTTATTTAACACAGTTCCTGTAACACCAGGGGCCTGGGTTTGACGAATGAAGGCACTCTTCCAGTCCTATGTCCCCAACTGCTACATAATATTCCTTTGCAAAAATAAAAAAGCATTGTGCAGAAACACGTGAGCCTAAGAAGCTGCTAAGGGACTTGGTTCCAATGTTAGAATGAGGTCATTCAGAACTGACTTTGAAAACATCATATGATTGTGAAATCTATCACATGGATCTTACCTCTGCATACAATTACATACTGTATCAGACTGCGAAAGCTTGTAAAAAGAAAAAAAAAGGCACTATCCAACAAAACAATAAATTCATTCCCAAATAAACAGAAGGGACAAAAATAAAAACCACCTTTGCATTTACAGTTAATGTCACAGAAGTCCTTTACATCACATATGCACAATCAATGTAAAATGAGAGATCATGAATCTCACAGCAATTTATCATCTGACTGCTTTGTGTAAAAAAATAATTGACTCTCCCCAGCAGCTTGGCTTGTCCGAAAGTATTGGGCAGGAAAAATCTTTTTGGCACAGCTGTGCACATATCCCTGCTGAGTTCGCAAGGGAACCCCACAGTACAGTATGTTCAGGTGCCAAGGGTCCCTCATTGAAAAAAAAAAAAAATTAAAAAAAAAAGAAAAGAAAGAAAAACACTGTCTATTTTAAAGCAGACTTTTTAATCCTAAAAACAGCTAGCTATGAAATCAAAATGAAATAATTTTGTTGTGTGTGAAATTGTCCCAGTGAAAGAAACTGTGAAACGGATAGCAATCTGAGGTGCAATTTTCCATTGCATATGTTTTTCAAAGATAAACATCTGATCAGACCAGTCTGCTGTTAGTAAGTGAAAATAAAAACCAGAACTAATACAGCAACTGCCAGCAGCTTCCAGATCATTAACTATTGTTTATTTCTCCTCATGTTCAGACATCAGACTGGAGTGATGGAAGATAGTCATTAATTTGGGAGTCATTTCAAGATGTTCCCATAAACACTGAATCAGGATACTGGCAAGCTGCCTAAGGAAACTTGCTGCCAACAATTTTTTTTTTTCTATTCAAGTAGTGATTTTTATTGTTGGTATTATTTTCTGCTTTCTAGTCCCTGCAACAGACCAGCTACAGGTAGATCATCAGAGTTTGTACAAGAACTGACTTTTTATACTTCATTCTGTAGCTATAGATGTTTTTTGCCTTTGTGACAACAAACCCTTTAAAAATGTTGCATCACAAAACACCAATTATTCTGTTCCTGACCTCTCTCATGGCAGCCAAAGGGGAAAAAATTTGGTTTTTCTTACTTAACCCAAGCCCATTAGAGTGACAGGTGAGCTGTCAGAAATAAAAAATCTGCAAGATTTCAGAGAAGGTATGTCTGTCCTTCCTGATAATCCCATGTTTATAAAGTCTATCCCACTTCATAAAAAATAACAGAAAAAAAAAAGAAAAGAAAGAAATCCAATCAGCTTTATTCCTGTTGAAGGTTTGACTAGGACAACAGTGAAAGTGCTATACTATCACTAGAATAGCAATAAGAAATTGCTGTAAACAACATCTTAATCATGAACAAGCAATAGGATTGAAAAGGAAATATTTGAAAGTTAGGAGCTACGTATTCTTAGACGTAGGCCAATTCTCCTGGACAAGCCCACAGTAAGTAACAGAGCTGTCACTGAACCGGACTAAAATATTTCATACCTCCTGAGACTCTGAATGCTTCCCAGAACTCACAGTTTACACTGTTATTATACAATAGTTGGATCGTGCATGGAACTATCAGAAAATTAAGAATTCATTCTGAATCTTACTATGATTACACAGTTGCCACACTTGGTGCATCATGAAGCTTTTGATAGTAGGTGCGCATGATGGCAGGTTAAACTAAAGATTAACAACAGCTTGTAGACATTCCCGAAGAACCAGAAATAGTACAAAGTAATTGATGTTTTAAGCTTACACAATAATTCTGTGACACTGCCCTGGATTCAGCTGGGATAGAGTTAATTTTCACAAGAAGCTGGTTGGGCTGACCCAAACAGCCAGTCAAATGGGATATTCTACAACATGTGATGCCATGCTCAGTATTTAAGTGGGGAGCTGGCTGAAGGAGGCACTTTTGCTACTCAGGAGCAAGCTGAGCATCGGGTGGTGAGAACACTGCATGCCGTATATGCTTTTTATCAGTATTATTGATTGTTGTTTTCTTCTCCCTTTGCCATTCTGTTAAACTGTTCTCATCCCAACCCACGAGTTTTTGCCATTTTCCTTCTGATTCTCCTCCTCATCCCACTGGGGAGGAGGAAGGAGTGAGAGAGTAACTGCGTGGTTCTTTTGTTGCAAATTGAGGCAAAACTACAACAGACACCACTGATTATTTCAAACACTGTGCATCGCTCTCAAAGGTAACATCTTATATGAGACCTTTTTTGTCTAACTAAAAGAGGGAAAAACAAAACACGAAAGTTTTTTTTCTGGTGAGACTAGAACTCCAGACTTCCCAAAGTCTTTATCTAAGGTCCAGCTATTATGTGGCACAGAAAAAGAACATAAATTCCAGGTTAAGATGGATGGAGAAAAAAAAAAAAGTAAATCCAGAGATTGGTAAATTAAAGCTTCTTATAGTATATAACAAACAGGCTTGAGGAAGTCAAAGTTGATGGCTTTAAATGTCAAACAATTATTTGGTTTTGCTGGTTTAGAAAGAATCATGAACAACAATCTTCAAGTGTTGTTTTGCTCTGGACATAACTCAATAAAATGTGCAACAGTTATATGAGACAAGTAGAGTAAATTGCATTTATAACATTGTCATCAATTTTAGATTTCCTCACTAAAACCATAGTTATGTCTTCACAGTCTATTTCTGGATCAATAAACAAAGAAGAAACCAAGTTTATGATTTGATAACTGTATGTTGATAAAGTATGAATTAGTAAAGAGAAACCTTCAAATACCTAATAATGTCCTAGGTTAGGAATGTCCAGTCTTATTAATCCTGTGTGCGACATGATAAACCCAAGAACTTCACATAATACTTACTTCGTACCATGAAGAACTCAGCGGAATGGGAGCTCAAGGAGCTATTCATGAGCCAGAAACAACAATGCTTCCCCCGTAATCCTTACATTTCAATGTGGGACGGGAATGAGCTAAAGTACAGGTAGGGTCAAAGGCCACTTAGACCTACCCACCCGAGCACATCAGGATGCACACTTCCTCAGGCACGGGGTCCAGGAAACCCAGCAGCTCATCCCACAGGGCGCTTCAGCCCCACAGCAGCCTGGAGCCAGTGGGCACACTTTGGCACACAGCCTAATCTCAAGAACTGTTCAAAAGGCAGTTTTCAGTAATACAAAAGACTGTGAAGAATGGCCTTGACGCTGTGGTCAAATTAATTAAGGGCTGTTTAACTGTGAACAAGAGTAAAATAGCTTGACCACATGAATAGCACCACTTCCTCTAGTTCTCCCACACTTTACTCCATCGTTTGTCCTAAGAGGTGCTCTTTGGGCAAGTTATAAACAAGAGTAATTTGAAAGTCTAACCTGAGCCTGGTGTTACGTTAATGACCATGCTTTGTTCTCCTAGAACAGTTCTTGCATGCAAGTCTACCATATGTAGCAGGCTCCAGTCCAGACTCGTCCTGGGACAGCAAGGTCTGCAGGGTGCAGAGAGCATGCTGGCCACAAGGACACTTGCAGAATGGCTACACAATGAACAGAAGTGGAGCAAGAACCTCGGTGTGGTACGAACAAACTCCATGTGTCCATGACCCGAGGAGAAAAGGGATTCCAGCAAAAATTAAGCTAGAGAATTCTGGTAGGATATTGCCTTTTACTAACCCCAGCCTCAGAAAGATTTAAGTATCTTGCTATGGATCCAGAGGCATTAGTTTAACACATGCTCAGGACTTCTGCTTAAGCCTTCCTACTGCTGACCCAAGTAGGGAGGAGGCAAGTGCTTTTGGGTATCAAAATACACATCTCGTATTGTTACATGGTATTATCTACAGAAACTGATATAACTTAATCATGGCAGGCTAACAGACTACATAAACTTACACAAAACTTCGTTTTATAAGTCTTTTCTGAGTAATTTACCTACCTTACTTCAAATTTTCTAAGTTGCTAGTCAAGATGATAGGAGTGTGAAAAGAAAGACATCGTTGTAAAATGTCCAGTGAAGTTCTTATTTTATTAGTACTTGCTAAAGGGAAGCCAATGTCATGACTGGTACAAGCAACGTTAATGTTCAATCTCAAATAAATAAATAAAATCCAGATTTATCTCATCTTCTGTTTATTCCAAACAATCTCCTATGAGGGCTCTCCAGCAGACAGTATGCAAGATATGCATAGCAACAGAAATACAACAACTGTAACACCATTGGCCCAGTACAGCTATCTGATCATGTCTGGAAGTGACTGCTTTTAACTGGCAGGAAGACCTTTTAACACAACTCAAAGTGATTATTATTATGTTGGAATTAGTTATACCACCAATTGGTTAGAAGTTACTATTGGCGTCTTAGCTTTCTTAAGTAACTTCACTTTCTTAACAGTATTATAGAGTTTTTTTCAATAATCTTCTATCATAAGGACATATAAACAGAACACACTTCCCAAGGACTTCGTCTGCAGCTGTAGAGCATGAAGACTTTCTGAAGAACACAAATAATAAGCACAGTCATTCTTTCAATCATTATTCTTAGATCTATGGGAGATAAAAGTTTTTAATGAAATTCTTAAAACCAGCTTCTAGGACAAATTACTGACTTCTGAGGAAGGTACTGAACATTATTCGCCACAGATATTTATCTTATTTTATTCTTTTTACAAATGTATAGAACAACCTAATCGGTATCAGTCTAAATGTTTGCTACAGAACTACTAAAAAGAAGGGACAAACAGACCATAGTATGTGCTGACACTGTTTAAAAATCAAATGTCTTCAAACAGATTTTACAAGACAACATAAAGAAAGTGAGATAAAGCTTGACTGTACTAGTATACATCTTTGCCAAACATCTACAATTCCAGTAATTTTTGTAGAAAAACATTTTGAAGTTACAGGTTTTTGGTTTTACTTTTGAAGCTGTTTTAGTTTTGTTTTGCGTTTGAACTCAAGGCCTAAAACAAAGTTAAGGCCTCAAAGGATGTCTAAACCAAAGTGAAGCATTACATGGACATAACACTTTACACAGAGTAGCATTTTGTTGGATTATACCCCCAGCAAATTTCAGTGTTAATTCTGATGGAAAAAATGGATTTTGAGAAAATGAAATTGCTCAGGATTTGTAACAAAAAAAATAAGAAAAAACTATTTGTGTTGTGCTTGCTAGTGAATCATAAAAACATGACCAACTGCACAAGATAAATTCATGATCATTTAAGATTTTTTCTGTATTAGTAAGCCTTAATTGATGTTTAATTAATAAAAGCTTAATTATTTTGTAGTTACACACACATACATCTTAAGTGTATATATAAATGCATGCATATTTATACACACAGGATTATATTTTATGCATCCTGATACAGGTGAGTGTGAGTATTGTTTGAGTATAATGCATTCACACAAACACAGAGACAGAACTTCAGAGTATCGTGATCTGGCTTCCATTCTATTGCAAGCATGGCCATCACTTTTCTTTCCCCCTGTCTTCTCTTCTTTTTCTCCCCAATCTTGTGGGATTTTCCTTTTGCTACAGCTATACTTTTAAATGCAAATAACCTTTGCACTTCCACAATCAGATAGGACTTGAATGTTTTTAAATCCTCTTTTCTATTTACACATTTTTTTACTATGGTTTTTTGTGCAACTTTCAACCTTGCTTCTCATTTAGGAATTGGAATTTCTTCTTAATTCAAGCCCTTCACAGATCATCACTGTCCTAATTTACCACTAAATCCATGACACATCATCTGGTCTCAGCACCTGAAGTCACTGGATATGCGATTTTTTCCTTTCCATTCCAGTGCAAGTCAGAAAGCAGAAAAAGTTTTCCTTCTAACAATAACCAATTTAATTTTGCAACCCATCTTTTAAAATCTTTTTTGCCCAGGACTCTGTCCAGACTAATTTTCTCTATTCAATGTGAAATTTAGAAGCCAACAAATAATCTGTTCCTTTGCAAATTGTCCTTGAACTCTTTGTAATCAGACATCAGGACTAAAATAGGAAAAATAATTCCAAAAGGAAGAAAGGTCTTTTTAATAGTCTAAACAAAAAAACTAAAACCAAACAAAACCTTCTACACACTGTATGAATTTTCCAATTCTCAGGAGAAAAATACAAGCTATACAGAGAGATGCAACATCTGAAGAGTTCCAAGAAGTATCTGTAGCACTGCCGTTACAATAATCAAAAGAAAAAAATTACTCAACGAATTGTATTTTATAACAGAGCTAATGGCAAATATAAAGCAATTAAGGAGGTGTCAACATTGTTGAATCAGAAACACCCTGCACAATACCATGACAGGTTTTTAACATATTTACTAGAGAAAAACTTCTAGGGTAACCTAAAATTCCTTCTTATTCTTATTGTAGTCCTCCATTAAGCTACAGGAGAGTTCCAAAAGCACAAATCCCTAAAGAAAATCAGAGTAGAAAAATAAGAAACCAGATGGTAATGGAATCCCAGTTACAGATGCAATGATCAAATTAAAGAAGAATAATTTGGAGGAGTCATTGAACTCCAACCACACCAGTCACTGTTTTGAGTTTCAGCATTTTTACATGAAACACCTCTGGTGGTATTGTTCTTCAACATCATATACTTAGCACTCTTTGGGTTGATTTTGGGTTTCATCCAGAGTTCTTTGGTTTAGTACATGAACTTGATTTTCCAGATTGTTTTCAGAAACCTTCAGTAGGTGTAGAGAGAATTCAACAGACTCTTCTCCTTGGGCTCTGTTTAAGCTCAGTCAGCTATAATGGAAGATAAGTCTTTCCTCAAAAAGAGTTTGATAATTTTCATTCATCACACTATAAGTTACGCTTAGATATTTACTTTCCTTTGGTAAGACAATTGTTCTAAACACCATTAGCTGATTATTCAACAAGTAGAAATCTATGAGAAACTAGTTGCAGAACATTTTAAAATTTTTAAGAAACTGATTTTAACTACTGCATCTTGATATAGTTGCTGGAAAACTGGGGTATGGACAAATATCTACCTTGTTTCTGGTGATTTAAGAATGTTAATGAACACTAATTGCAATTTTGCTCACTACTGAAAAGGAAAGACTAATATTTTCAGTGGAAATTTAAAAGGAAGAGGCTTTCAGAAGAAGAGATGATCTAACCATCTTTTCATATTTATTCATAAATTCTATTATAAGAAAATGTGTTTTTTCCATTCAAGGGAAATACATAATAATAGCAACACAAAAAAATTACACTGCTCCATCCAGGAAAGCTAGCTTATTTCAAAATTGTCTATGTATGCAAAACACTTAGAAGGACCTGTTTCCAAGCCAGCTTGCTTCATGGTACTTCAACATCAAATCAAAAGAACGACTGTCATTTTATATTTCTTTTTTTTTTCTTGTTATACCCATGCTTCTTGACATAGTGACAACGACAATACTGCATTCCAGTCCTTGGATCAGGTTAGAGAAAAAAAAAGTAACACTTAATTGCATCAAGGGTGGAACTGCTCCGTTACTATTTTGACCCTCTAAATGGATAGAACAGCTTTAGACTTCCAGATACTTGCTCTGTTTTCAATTTCAAAAAAAATCAGTATGTGGGCATATTTCAGTATGTATTGATATAAACATAAAGAATGAAAATCAGTATTCATTGATTTATGACAGTCTAATCTTGAAGAAATTTTGAAACAGATTCAGTAAAACGGGCCAAGTCACCAACATCAAAGCCTGCTGTTATGCTTCTAAGAAACTTCAGAATTTCAAACCTAGCTTATAAAAAAAAAAATTTTATGGCACATAGCTTCACAGTATATATAAGTCCATAGAGAAGATCAAGGGATTTCCACAACTAAAATATGGAACAATGCATTTCTATTTTCTTGGGATTTTTACTAAAGGTGTCCTGTGCAGACTCGTGTTGTTAAATTGTGACACAAAAAGGGTGAAATCATGCACTGCCAGGACTTTTGAGCATCAGCTTCAAAATTCAAACTGAGGACAAAGTATTTATCAAACTTATTTCTGTTCTTACACATTGGTATAACAAAGGCAATTTTGACAAACAAGAACGGTTGGATTTGATGATCTCAGAGGTCTTTTCCAACCTATGACTCTATAATTCATATTGAAATACAAACAACTCTCAAAGCAGGAACAGTGACACACAGCATGAACTGTTACATAAATTTAGTAGTAATCTTTACTCTTTTTCAGATCAAAGAAAGCTTTTCCCATGAATCTGTACCTACTACAAGGTCAGTTTGAGACCAGAAAACCCAAACAAACATCATCTCAGCCAATGCAAATAGGAAGGAAACTGGGCAGCTCCAGATCTCAGAAGAGAAATTGTCACATTTGAACTTCTTATCTGGGGACCATACTAAGTCAAGATTTCTTCACAGAGGAGAGGAATTCCTAACCAAAGTAATACAATACTTTTTTTGAAATTAAAAAGAAGAAATGCAATTCTATTGGCATTAGACCTAGCCAAGATATTAATACTAGAGAGGGTAACTGCATACCAGCAGCAGCATTGTGCCCCCAAAAGGTGTTCAGGTGCAGAGCTCTGTCTAATGTGGCAGAGATAAAGCTGACTTGGCACTGCTTGAGAAATAATTTAACTCTTTTTGGAAGAAAAGCTATTATAAATATCAGAAACTCACGGCCACTAGAATTGAACAAAAATCTCTACTGCTACCTGAAACAAGGTCAAGACCACCGTGGTAAAGTCAAAAGGAGAATTTCTGACTAAGATTGTAATGTACAGTTGCCAAAATGCCTCATCTGTCACACTGTTTTGTTCATGTTTATTTACATTAGAATTTGGTAAGGCTAATCTAGTCATCTAACTGCTTCAAATATTTCCTCCATAGTGGATAGCAGAATAACAGCTTTATAATTATGGTAGCAACTTAGGTGAGTTCTTGGCTCCTGTCTGAGTAATGGTAAGTTTTCCTCTCCCTGGTGCTTTCAATCTGGCGCATCATCAGAAAAAAACACTCATTTCCTTCACACACTTGGGTTTTGTATTACTTTATTATAAAACTTTTCCTGCCTCAACAGCACCTAACCTTGCTGTTCAGTTCTATGCTTATCTGCAAATATTAAATCCTCATCTTTGTTTTAAAAATATAATCTTTTCCTACAGCATTTCTGCATTCCATTGCTTCCTCAAAAAGTGGGGAGTAAAATTCTGGTTTCACAGGTCTGTTATTCTCCAGTACTATTCTCTACCTTTTTCCTCATTTATCAAGGTGATTGATTAGTTTTGCTTTTCACCCTCCGAGTCACATATGTCTTTATCTAAAAAGTAATATATATATACACAAGGACTTCCAAGCAAGTTTTTGCCCTCTGCAGAGTCTTCTGAGTGGAAGGGATGATTAACTATACTCTCAATGTAGATAATATTTTGTCTTTTCTTTTTTTCTCAAAAGTTGCAGTTTCCTTAAAAAATAGTAATAAGAATGATTCTCTGAAATACTTTTTTAAAAGACATACTGGAAATCCCAAACCAGTTCTTGACATTTTCAAACATGGTTTTAGTTTTCATCTTGCCTAAGTTCTTAATTTGATTCCTTAAGACCTGATATAACAGCATATTGGGCAATATTTTCCACAATCAGCTGAACAAAAATGCAGTCTGTTTAATATGTGATTAAGAATGCTTCCATCTCCTCTCCCCAAAGACCGTAATTAACAAACACACACACGACTTCGACACTTTGGCTTCTTCTCTTTATGCCACCTGGATAACACATAGAGGCTCCAGCATCAGCTCAGCATTGCATCTCTTCTAGTCTGAGATCAAATTGTTGCCACCCTTTTACTCACACACATGCACTCACTATCATGCTTGGGCTGTGAAAGATCACACCTTGGTAAAAAGCAATACCCAGGGCTCTATTAAGACTTGTCTCGTCAGTTTAAGTGAGTCTCCCCACCTGCCTAGACATCAGGTAAATTGCTGAACATTAGTACCAAGATAGCCTTGAGTTAGCCCAGATGGAGGGAGCTCAGCTGACTGTACAGGTTGGTCACAAAGCAGCCAGGGTGTCAGGAAATCAGATCACCTATACGTTTCTGCCCATTTTGATGAAATAAATTAATTTGGAGGAGTTGACATGCAAGAAGGATGTGCTAGGAGGCTGTTTGTTCCTCCTCTTCTGTCTTGGGTAGTCAGGAAGAAGCCAGTGAAATTAATTATCTCAAGCCTAGCTAACTATTTTGGGGCTACCAACCAAACAGAATTTTAGGGCTGTGCTTAGGCCTGGTCCCTAGCAGAGACTGCGAGATGCTCTAAAAGCAGAAGAGCTTGGCTGTAGAGAGGCAGAGTCTACAAAGTTAGGGATGACTAAAATGAACATGATAATATTTGAGGATTCGATGGAGATGATGTTTCTTGCAACAACTGCATGTTGCAGTTTTTCTGCAGAAAAGCACCTTTTCTACTGACTGTAAAATGAATTTAGAAAAATCATGCTCTGACTTATTCACCTAAAATCAGAGACCTGGAGTGGACTGCAGAAATATTTTCTTTTGTGTGTATTACAGTACTTAATACTGGAATATATTTTTCTACTCCTCCCTCATGACAAACTAGGCATGAAAATCCTACTTTTTTTCTATGGTAATTCCACTAAAAGTGTGCACAAAACTTTTAGAAAAATATGTTGATCATGACCTGGCTGCTATAGATTTAGTATCTTATTCCTCTTCGCTGGACAGTCAGAAAGTTAATTCTTAATATGCCATTTCCAGAGGCTAATGGCAGATTACCATAATAAGAGACAGAACCACTCATAATTAAAACAGTATTGTCTAAGGAGAGAAAAATACAATTGTCCCTTGTCACAGATTTCAAATAAACACATTTTTGATATGTTCTCAGGTTTTCTGCTTGGGATGTTTTATCTCTTCCTGAGCGTTCAAGTCTACTGATGTATTTTTCATTGTTTATGCTAGGCTAAAAACCAGACCTACTTCAGTTTGCATACTTCAAAGTCACTGTTTTAATTTACTTGAACTGACTTTGGCAGACAACAAAAGAGGACTAGAGTAAACAGCACACACACATATCCCCCCCCCCTTTGCTATCCGCTCAAAAAAATAAAGTAGTAATCCACTATTGCTTTCTCTCTACTCATATATTTCTAATGAGCTAAGCCTGTGTCTGCTATTGCAGAAACACAGTTGAGACCTGTACGACACATGCTTAAATTTAACACATTCCCATGGCAGTAATGAACAAAGCAGTCCTTCCTTTCAGGAAAAGCCTGGACTCGCATTCTCCAGGTCCCTAAGCAGTATAGAATTTAGAAGAAAAACAGGAAACACATGTGGAAACCAGATATAACTGACCAAACCTAGCTATTTAAGTAGCCCAGGCAGTAGCTTTAAATGAATAATCACATCTATCTATATTATGCCTGACCAACCCTCCCTCCCCCACCAGCTATTCATACTGAAGCATTTAGGCTAGGTGCATGTGTAAAAATGCAAAGGAAAGGAACGGGAGCTAGTGAAGTCTTTACATACAACTTATACTATGAGAGTTTATCATTTTTCCATGCATTTTTAAAAATGGAATTAATATAACCTTTGCAAAGTTAAAAAAAGACTAACTTTTTGTTCCGTAAGAGTATGCACACATAAACAGCTAGTGTTCATATGTTCTTCGTTAAGTGTATACATATATATACATGTATATAATCTCAGATACATACATTCCTGTTCAGAAGTTAATCAAAGTAACAGGGCAATATTTTTTTCCAGTAATGGATAATTACTTACAGCCATACTGATTATTGTTGTGGTTTTTCCCTAATCTACCTTACTCGACCATGATCTCAGATTTTTGAAGGATTCTAAAATAACCTATGTAAACTTTGGTTTATATTTCCCAACAAGCACTTTACGAACGAAGATAGGACATTTTTATTGTCCTCTAATCCAAGTGATATAGATACTGGGTGTAATATGATATTGACAATAAGGGGTTTTGGAAATATAAAAACTTATTAGCACAAAAGATTAAAGTGATGATAACACAAACTGTTACGACTGTGCACATGAGCTGGGCTCCTTTTCACATAAAATATTGCTTTCCCATGTATACTTACTGGAACATCAGGAAAAACATTCAGGTCCTTTAATATTGCCATCTATAAAACACAGTGAAACTCTCAAGAAAAATGTTGTTTCCCTGGAGTTCTGCTGCCAAGACCTTCAACATACAGTGATCTTCCAACATTCTGCCTGTGACAAGCAAGCTTCAGTGTCCAGCCTTTTGGGAAAATCAAATCCACCTCTCTAGATGCTCAGAAAACTTATCTCCCTTCTGAAGTGATGAGTTAAAATAAATAGCTCTAAACTAACCAAATTTTATTAAAGTGGGTCAAGAAGGAATAATGTTCACAAAGACCTCCAAGAAGCAAGTAACGCTTCTTTTCTCAAAATACAAAAATAATAGTTCAAGTAATTGTCTTTGTAGGGTGACCTCTATAGAAAGTTGGAGCCCACCTGCCTTCTGCAGTTACTTCTCAATGACAGGGTTTGGAAGCCCCTCTAAGTACTGAACTGTGGAGCTCAACTCCATTTATGGTGCTTTGTTATCTGCTAGCCACTTTGCCCACTACAGCAATTTTAGTTTCTCTGCATAAACATGGTGACAAAAAGTTCTTGTTATATTTTCTAAATACATTTTTCTCTTTTATATTCCAGCATTTCTTCATCCAAAAGCTTCAAGATATGGCAGCAAACAAGCCAGTAAATCAGTTCAGGCACACTGGGCACAGTTGTGTTGTCTATATTATTCCCTAAATAAGGTACAGCATTTGTCAACTTTACTACAAGGCTTTGGGTGGGAATGTGGGGAGGGGAGTCAGATGGCAGAAATGCCCTAAAATGTTGAACATCTTGAAATATCAATCATTCCCATGTATGACTGACCTCTGACTCATTCCATTCGGTTCCCCCTAATTTCCCTAGAGAGAAACTCAAAATATGTGTTTGTCCTCCAGGTCTCCATCCCTGTGTGTCTTTCCAGAATGGTTTCATCACTTTTTTTAATTCATCTGTGTATGTTTTTAGAGTCTAGCTGAAATTAATGGACCTCTGCAGATGTGCAGGTGTCTAGCAACCTGGAGCTTATTACCAGCTAACTATCTAGAGTAAGCAATATAGCCAACAAAGCCAGAGTTTACCTCAACCACTTCTGTAGTGCTGGCTATCCCTCAATAAGCAAAATATCCTGCCTTCTGAACCTCCTTCTTCCAATGCCCTTCTCAGGATAGTTAATGTATGTCTACTTAGAACTACCATCTTAGCAAGTGGCTGTCACAGAAACCCCCACAGCACAAAGCCAGACCTGCCATCACTGGAAGAAGAAGACGTGTGGTAATGCTTAGCACAGTGAGGATGAGCTGTGGTTAACAACAAGCATGACAGGCCCTAAGAAGGAGGAAAATGAAACATGGACTTTGAGAAGAACTGCTCAAACTTTAAACTCCATTCTCCCTAAGCATATGGGTTTGGGGTGGAGGAAGGGTTAAATGTTTGATTTGATAGGATCTCTGTAACAAGAAATCAGTGGTACTCACTGAATGTAGTGAAACAAGCTAAATAAGTGGTGAAAAGTTGCTTTATCCTGGATACAAGAATCAAGAAGTATAGCTATGTAGAAAAACAAACAAAATAGCAGAACAATCTTACTGGCTGCTTGGTGTAGTCAAGCTGTTGCAGGAGAACAGCAGACACTTCAGATATCTTGAGTAAAAAGTTGTGTTACAAGATAAGTTTGCTAGGCACAACTCTCTGCCTGCATTCAACCTCTACTAAAAATGCTCTCTCTTGTACAAAGATTAGCTCAAGACTACACATTCCACAGACCAGCATATAGCAACTGTCCTTGTGGTCAAGCTGGGGTGTGAAAGCATACATGATTTTTTTTTGCCTGGAAGACTTTCAGTTCTGCCTTCATCACATGGACAGATGGGCACCATGGATCTAAATTAATCATTTGGCTCATTCTGTTTTGTTGTGGTGTTGTTCAATTCTACTTTCACTTCTGTGGAAGAAATATGAGAATTGCCACGGGTAGGAAGGATAGAAATGGGCAAGAACTTTCTTCAATGATAGTAGTTCACCTAATCAGAAAAAAAAAAAAAAAATCTTGTAAACATTTCTAAGTCCCTTGGGCTTTCTGTGTACTATGACCGTAAAATACACAAGTCTTGCTCTTTAATTTTCTGACTTAAAAAAATAAAGTTCAAATAAAAACAAACAGGAAAAAAAGTGTAGATTGTTGTCTTGGCTCATTGCTTTTGTGGTTTGGTTGCTAAGAACAATGAAATGCTAAAAGGACATTTCTACCACAAGGTTCCTTAGCACTGTCTTTGCTTTTATCTTAGTCACTGAAATACAACATTTAATCTGCTTGCTAGAAGTAATGCCTTCACACACACTTTTTGAGATCCACCATAGTCAAAATAATCCACTTGATCTTGACGTTATATATGCTGCCATACACTGCATTACAGATGCCTCATTCTCCCCATAGGTAGAGAAATACTCTGGGCTAAAGCAGCTGAAATAGGCACCTTTCCATTTAAAGAGGCTTGGTAAAAAGAAATAAAAAAAAGG